>WLWD01003699.1_pt1 | contig 71997 bp, 63 predicted proteins | sample 6712731 | NCBI WGS metagenome assembly WLWD01 (sample SAMN12718690, study PRJNA576275) | sponge metagenome | isolation source: marine sponge | host: Mycale hentscheli | place: New Zealand: South Island, Marlborough, Capsize Point | collected 2014-11-01
ACTGCGTGAAAGAAAGAGAGATATAGCCGGGATGTGTATGGAGTTAAATTACTAAATGTCTGACCTGTGGCTAATTAATTGTGCTGCCATTTTGTGGGTGTGAAGTAATAGGCAATGTCCAATTCAATAGGTTGCAAGTTGAAGTTGCCTAGCCACTTCATACAAGTTTTGTCTCGAAGGCAGTTGACACGTGCTACTGTAACATGCATGCATGCCAATTTGTTCAACCATGCTATCAAAGTGACGCCAAGAGTGACACAGTGTAATGATGGAGGATTACATTTCCTAAAATTCTAGTTCTTTGATATCACACTTTTACATTACATCTACTTTCACGAATTGCACGTAATTGAATACATATTTAGCATTCTTCTTGCTCATAACAGTTAAATTCTCTCAAAGATATAAAGTAGCCTCACCAGTAGTGTAACTGAGCTTGATACCCATCTAAAATGACTGAACTTATGTCTAGCAGTTGCAATTGAGCATGGGTAATCCCACGTCCAGCAGCAACCATAACACTTCCACATCTTGGTTGAATTCCCTTAAAATACAAGGCATCTCGTCCAACAAATATCTTCTCATCTGCTGAAATAGTTGTGTCTTGCAAATGATTATGTTCCCTCATTCATGGACATAACTCCAATCTTACCTGCACTTAATGCACTGCTGAACATGCCACACCCTCACTCAATAAATATTCTCAGCACATGTGTCTATGCACTTCAATTAAGTTGCTTTAAATTTAACAGCACAGCCAAATTCAACAAAATACTAATCAATTCAATGATTGAGTCATTCTCAGCTGAATTAATACAAATTGGCCGCCTACATAGAGAAATACTGGCTGTCACCCAAACAGTTGCTTTCGTTTTGTTGTTGTTACAACATGCACAATCTTTGTGAAGAGCTTGCACCAATGCTTTGTGCAATAAATTAAATATTCCATGACAAGAATGCTGACTGTACATTTGTTGTATATTTGTACTGATTTCGAATTTGTCAATATACTTCATTCCTGCCATCTAACTAGCCACAATCAAAACAGACATTGCTGTACCGCAAACAATACTCTATTGTTTATAAAATTTCTAAACGATAATAAACGAGGAACTGATTCACTGCTTTAAAAAAAACTGAACATGACAACTGAACTTCTTTGGCAAAGCAAAATAATCTTCAAGCAAGAACATATAGATGCAGTAAAAGTCAAGGATGGTCCCAATACAAATGTTAAATTAATGATATTAAAACTAAGGTGGGAACTAAATCCTGACCAGCCATTTAGCTATTCCATTTAGTGGCAACTATAAATCCAGCATCAGATTGATACAACAGTGAAGTGGTTTGTAATGAGGAGAAAGTGGTGGAATAATTAACCAGGCTAATTAACTCTTATTGCATTACAGCTAAATGGATCAAAAATACATTTTAACACACACATACACACACACACACACACGAGTCAACCAGTTGCTGTGACAACTTAATCAACTTACAACTACAGTGCTTCCAGCTTAAAGAGTGGATTTTTTTGCTTTTTGATTAAGGTTGCGAATTCTGCTATAATTCAGCGAAGCGAGCGGAGCTGACTCTCTAATGAGTTCGCGATATATATATATATTTAGGTCTAGAAATTGTTTTTGTTCTAGCGTGGGCGTATGTGTGCACCTTTTCTCCTACGCGCTTGCGCGGGCCGGGTAACCTTCTTAGCAACATTTTGTTTTGTTTACCCGCCGTACGAAGTAGCGATGCCCAGTAGAAAAAACGTTAGAAACGCTCGGTCAAGAGCTTTGAGGGCGTTAGAAACTCCTGAAGAAAAATTAGTAAGGAGAGAGATAAGAAATGAAAAAGACAGGGCAAGGAGGATGAGAGCTAAAACGAAACAGAAACAGGTAGCAAAGTAAAGAATCTTTCTTTTTGAAAAGCCATTAAATGTTCCTAATTTATTTATTAGACTATTCCTGATATTCATCTTCATCATGATGTGATGTTGTAGATTACAAACGTTTCAGCTACACGAAGCCTTCATCATAGAAAAAAGCTACCACTATTGTTTTCTCACTTTGACAGTATTTTGTAGCTACACCAAGCATGCATGGAATAGCTGCAATTACAGGGAACATGCATCACTCGCTTCGCTATTTTGTGCTAGCTATTAGAGCGCATCACTAGTTTATCAAGTATGTGTAGTATTATACATTAATGTCATATTAACATACAGACAAAACCATTTTGTGGGTTTGTGGTTATAGGTGATGGAACTGGGAGCTTCAAGACAGTGAATTTGGAAGTGAAGTTTCATACGAGCCTGCTTTGTGGAAAAGTGTTTAAGGTTCTGGTACAGGGTCACCTCATGAATATTCATTAATTTTTAAAGTACGGATTTTTGTATCATTCATATTATTTTTTGAGCTGTAATTCACAACAATAGAAGTTTACTACAAAAATAACAACATGAATTGATGATCCATGAGTTTAGTTCATTAATGGGGTGAAAAAAATGCTACAAAGACTTGAGTGTCTGTGTCGGACAATATGGTCTAAGGCATCAGGCCAAGCTTAAACTAGCATGCTTTACCAAACTGGCTCGGCTGATGAATTATTCATGACTACACACACTGTCATCGTTGCTGACACACAAGCATATTATTATATAGATGCTGGTGGTAACAAAACTTTGTAACATTACTGTGAGCAAATGAAGCTGCCGCTCAGGTGTGCTCAATTGGATATCTTGGATGGATGTATACACACACGTGTGAGTTATACGTCAACTGGGCGGAGTTATATGCCATCATTTATAGAAACTTCTGATTGAATGGATGATTCCCGAATGAGACCTTTCAACCTCCCTTCCAGAAGTGTCAAGTCTACTAACTCCTCATCCTAGCTTATTATGTTTATAATAAACATTTGTAACTCTTAAAAGAGAAGAAAACTTCAGCACAGCCTGTCTCACCATAATAAAGCTCAGATAAAGACCAGAAGTAAAAGTCAAATTTCCATTCTCCATTGATTTGACAGCCTAATAAAGTATTGCTCTTGGTCTACTGCAACTGCTTTCACAAAACTCTCACCAGCACAGGACTGAACAGATTTTTGGTCCATTGTTGAGTGCTACTGAATATTACTACACGCAAAGAGCTAGAAGTGGAACGAAACTAAGAATTTCCTCAACTCTTCTACAATTTCATTTTCTCACGACGAAGAAATTAGGGAATGGTTATTTTATCCTGCTAGAATGATGGTCACGTGCTGATAAGCTATCACGTGAGCCAAAATTGTAGTACGGTAGTACAACTCTTTTGAGTGCACAAGAAACTAAGAATTTCCTCAACTCTTCTACAATTTTAGTAGTGTAGTGATGAGTGATTTTGTGAGTGTACAAGAAGTTCAGAACATTTTTGAAGCCTTCAGTTCCCCAGAAGGCAGGAGTGCACCAGAATTCAGGAGAGATTCTAAAGTCCCGAGCGACTGGTAAGAATTCTTCACTAATCATTGAATTTGATCTCCTATGTCATCATCACCCGCCTTATCAAGTTACAGCCATCAGAATGCTGAATATTCTAAATTTCATATAATATTAACTTCAGTCAAATAGTAAAAGCACTTGTGGCATTGTAGTGTTCATCCTTTTAGGATCCTTACTTCTGTCCTGAGGCAGATAGCCAGAAGAGAAAGTACAGCACAGCTTATGAAAGAGTCTCGGGCCAGCCCTCATAAAAGTGGTTGCCAAGGCAACTGCTCAAGAATTTGAATATGAACTAGAGCTGGACTCATTATTGTATGTATGTGTGTGACTCTTTATGTTTTGTTTGACCTCTTTTACACTCTATACGCCCCACTGTTTGTGTCTCACACTATATTGATTCAGTCACACTCCCATTCAATAACTAATCATCACCTCTTATTCAACTTCCCCCCTTAGTATCATTTTCCCCCCTTATATATCGTTACCTTTATTTTGGCAGTCTTGCAAGAAGTTTGAAAAACTAAAAGTGTTCAGTCTCTTTAGACTTCTAAATCTAATTCTAGCTACTCCTTTTGTAGTGGGGTCAAGCGTGAGGGCCTTACAACCTCTCTCCATAACGTTTGCCGCCCCAGTTATCACCAGTAATGTATAGTGTGGAGCCAGGGCCTGGTGCTGGGACAGAGACCAAGGAACAGTGAACTTCATTAATCATGAACGCACTATTTTATGTCACGTGATTTCTGGCGGTATATTAGTGTGTTTTTGTTATATTTCAGTCTACCATATAGTCCTGTGTGTGTGTTTGTCTTGTGTTTGTATATCTTTTACCTATTACTTACCTTGACAAGCGCACCGCAGCCACCTCGTGGACTCTGGTGGCGGCGTAACTAACTACATCCTGGGGAAATCTACTAGCTATGTTCTCCCTGGGACGTCATTCAACTTTCACCCGCATCCCGCCCACATATAGTATCAGTACTAGCCAGTGGTCATGGCTTCATTTCTGTCCAGGTTAGTCCTCACTGTGCAACCAGGACCTGGGTCAAGCCGGGAAGGAATGTGCTCCATATTCCGTGCAACTGCTTGGAAGTGAAAAAACAACAACAACAATATCCTGTTAGTGCGCAGTCTGTATTGTTACTGTTGTTTGTGTTGCTGCTGTCGCTTTTGGGTTGTGTTGTTGTCGTCACTGTTGGTCTACATTGTTGTTGTTGTTGTTTATTGTCATGGTTCCTTATTGTCCATTAATTGGGTTGTTAGTCACATTCATAACTTAAAAGTAGAAGTTGGTTTCTTTACAACACTCTGTGACGCACGCACGCACGCACGCACACACACCATGCCCGCGATGCTACGTCCACAACAATATCTTACAGTACACATGTAAAGAGCCTGTGGGTATGCTGTGAACTTACAATGGCCTGAGGGGATTAGACAAAGTGTCACTACACAAGGAGCATTGGCATACTATGCATTATACGGGGCATGTTTGGATAACGTAATTAGGGTGTTAAATAAAGGGGCTGCCTGCACACCCCTGTTTATATAACCTTCACATATAGTCACTAACATCCGTTACAGCTTTACCATTGGTTGGGATAGTGGGTGTGGCTAATCTAAATATAAACGTATGAAAGTTGGTAACCATTGTGATCATACATTACATTTACAGATTTCGTTGCTATGAAACACGGGATGGTCCGATTGGGAGACGTGCAGTCCACCCATGGGTGGGTGGGGTCATTCAAAGCGATTATCACACTTGGAATTTCACTGGCACTCCATGAAAGCTGTACTTGCACAAACTGGGAGGGGCCTTGTCTGTTGAAACTGTCATAGCTTGTCTCTATGACCACAGCTGAAGCTTCCAGTAGGGTATATGTCAAATATTTTAAATTTTAAGAAAAAAAGTGTTTAAGCCAGGATTTTTGAATTTATTGAGTTATGTCTCTAAAATTTTGACACATGATGTAAAATTGCCTTAAAATTATTATGTATAACTTTGGTAGCTATACCTTGAAAATTAAGTGAGTTGTGGCTGTTTTTCACCAAAATATTTTTACGCACGGTAAGGGTCATCAAATGATGACGTTTAGAGCGGGTTGTGGGCCTTTAGCACACGTAAACGCGACATCACAAAACAGCGCATGCGTGTTTGTATCATAAAGGCACGAGGGCGCCAGTTTACCGCTAATTGTTGCACGGGTATGGCTGATTTAGCTACGGTTGTATCTCAGGCCCTAGGTATCAAGTTTTACGGCGCTACTGCATATCACGGCCTGCGTTTTAGCTGCCGTCTGGAGCTGCACAACCCGTAGGACTCCAACTGCATCTCCCTGATGTTGTCAGAATACCAAATGCTGGGAGCCTTCTCCTTCAGCTTTTCTTCAGCTCTTGAAAAAGAGGACCTCTTGGATAGGCTTGGCTCCAAGTTAGTAATACCAGCCAACAATTCTGACTGATTTCGACTTCGCTTACTGCTGCTAGTAGAACAATGAGAATCCATACAGCCGCTTGCAGTTAGGGAAAGTTCCGTCTTACCGCTCAGGGAAATAACCGTTCGATCTTAGCTCGTTAACTAGCTACTTTTAATGACGAACTACCGCAAAATCTTGACATCAACAAAAATGGCGTAAAATATATTAGAGTGAATGAGAAAAGTGCTGTTCTCCATTTTCCATTCTCTAAACAGTTTTACTATTGCAAACATTATTGGGATGACGAAGAAAAGGTATGTGTATGTTAAATGACTGTAGTGAGGGTCTATACAGTAGTTTTAAAAAAATCCACTCTTTAAGTTGGAAGCACTGTATTGTGGATGTTTCACTTGACAACTATTAAGATTTAACAAAAAAAAAAATTCTACCTTAAAAACTAATCATTCAACAGAGAAAGGAATCTCACAAATTGTTACTCTGTAATGTACATAAGCTTGAATAATACCAGCATGTAATGTGTACAGTGTGTGTGTAACCAAGCAGAGCGACTTAGTCACACTAACCTGAGAATTGGTGTACTTCTCCCTGGACTCTATCTTCTCCAGTGCTTTAGTGATTTCCTTGTGGAGCTTGTCCAGATGTGAGCGTGTGTTGTCCATAGCTGAAGCAATGCCGTTGCTATGGGAATGCATCTGCTGATAGTGTGCCCTCCAGTCCTTGATACATACATACACACACATACACACACACACGAGCGCACATACATGCACACTAAATGAGCTAGTGGAGTGCTTCAGTACACACATGTCGTAAACAGTAAATCATCCTAAGACAAATGTTTTTATTTTTATTTTTGTTGTTAATGTGTTGGTGGTGGTGGTGGTGGTTGTCGCTTTTGTTGTTTTTCTGGCTATACTGACTCAATAATAATAATAATAATAATAGCAAATTTTCTCGTTCTAACAGGCAATATTGTTAATGAAAACTTAACCCACGTTTAGTTTTAATTAACAATATTGGCTGTTAGAACAAGAAAATTTGTTACTATAATTATTTCAGCCGAGAATGACTGAATCATTGAGGTAATAACAATATAAACATGCAATTAATTAATTCATATGTAAACATGTAAAACTTCTACCATCTGAAATGTGCTGTAAATGTTCTGACAAGTTTGCAAAAGCTACATGGAATGTGCCAGCTAATAGAACCTGTATGCCTTCTTACTCTGTCATCTTGCTTGATCTGTATCTTCAAAGATGGCAATACTCTCTCTACCTCCAGTCTCCACTCCTGAGCATCCACTGAAGACTCCAGTACACTATCCAAACCAATCTTACTCTCCTGAACATTACATGCATGCACACACACACGTATACTCACACTAATATAACCACATGTGACAGACGAACCTCAGTATCTTTGCCAATAGTTAGTCCAGTGAAGTCCAGGAAAACTGGTCCTTCATCGTCAGAGTCCTCGTGGCTTTCTGCCACCTCTTCTGCCGGCTTCACACTTTCTTCAGACATTCTCTCGGCCATCATCTCACTTGACACCTCACGCTCAATGGGGTAGGTTGGTCTGAATGAAACAGGTCAGATGGTCAAACTAGCCATAGACAATTTATAGTCTCTTACTTGCTCCATTTGAAGTGAACAGAAGAAAGAGCTTTCTCTGCCAATCCATCCAGCAGTCGACACACCTACATACACATTAACAAACAGGCGGGCATGAATGTAGCCCCACCCAACCCAACCTAGCTAGATAAAGGCTTGTAATAAAGGGTGGTTAGCTAAAAACAATGAGAGTAAATTGCATCCATTAAAATTTGCAATTCACAAACTCAACTCTTAATAATCTGACCTGTTCTCCTGCTCCAGACTTGAGCTTAGCTGGTGGAAAATTGGCCTGTACTCCCTGTCCGTCAAACACATGTACACACACACACACACACACACACACACATATATATACACACACACACATATACACACACACACACATACATACACACACACACACAAACAAACACGCCATGCAGTAAGTGCATACTTTACAAGAATCTAAGTGTCCACCCACCTGCTTCTTGGCTTCTGATAGTATGGTTGCTATGGTAGCATTAGGGTCATCGGACTACATAATTAAAATTCACAAATGGTACTAATTATGGAGCATAAAAAATAATAATTCTATAGGACCATCTTATACTTCACACACACACACACACACATACACACACAGCTTCTACCAAAGCATAATTTAAATTCGTGGTATTTGACATGTGCATGGATATGTTTAATAATAGAAGTATTAGAAGTACAAAATCACAGAAGCTTTATGATTTCCATTCCTTGAAATCAATCCAATGTCTAGAAAATTTTAGAATCATAAATATGGAATGTTTACTACTCTTTGACCTACACTCAAATTATTCTTTCACTGATCCTGAATGTAATCTAGCTCCTCTGTCGAGCAAGAGTAGAAAAAAGTAAAAAAAAGACACTATTAAATGTAAATAGAGGTAGGGAAAAGCCCACACATAAGCATGTGGGGAAGCTGAGTGTGTGTGTGTGCGTGTGTGTGTGTGTGCATGTGTGTGTGATACATTTTTCATGTGTATGTATGTGTGCATGTGTGTGCAAGTTCATGTTTGTGTGAGTTTACCTCCTGCGGCTGCTCTAGCCGAGCCTTCGGTCCCATGAGGTTGAGAAGCCAAACTGCCACATTACTGAAGGCAAAGAACTGCTCCCCTGGGTTGGTAGGCAGAGCAAAGTAATGCCTAGCAATGGCAATGACAGTAATATCAAATCATTACATCATTACAAGAAAATATAATTATATATCTTACAGCAAGTAACAATGGTTCTTTGATTTGGGAGGGGGAGGAGGCAAGAAGGCCATGCCCCCCCCCCCTCCCACCTTAAAACCAAATTTAAAAATTAGAGCATATGTACAAGGTACCAATACAGGCAATTTAGTTCACAGGGCAATTCTGTGCTCTTAATAAATGTCCAAATCAAAATTTTAATAAATTTCATAAGTTTTGACCTAAATATATTTGGGCCCTTTCCTGTCATTAGCACTGGATATGTCCTTAACTACTATACTATTATAATTAATGGCTGCACACATGAAATCAGAACGTAGGTTGCATAATTACCCTTTTTATACATTGCATATTTTATACAACTTGCCTGCTATGTCAATAGCACAATAAGCTCGAGATCAATATCTCACAAGAAATTTAGCTGAGTAATGAAATAGATTGTAACTACATCCATTAGTCCTCAGTGTAGTAAAAGTTATAAGTTGATCATTATTCTTCTGGTTCATGTATTATTATGTAATAGTGTAATGACTTGAAAACTAAAACTATCTACAAGAGAATACCCGCATTTGTTCAACTGGTTTATTTCAGCAATGAATATTAGCCTGTTGATGTTTGTAGAAAATAGCATTTTGAGAGAGCCAATATCTATGAAATCATGAATGTGTTTGCCTCACCACATTCCTCTAATGTGATGTAACTGAATAAAGGATAGCTACTATAATATAAACCAATGAATACAGATTCTACGTCTGCCTATAATATAGGCAGACGTAGAATCTGTATTCATTGGTCATTATAAGTTCCAGAGACCGCACAATCAATCATATGCATGGTCATTGTGTCCGGGCCAAAAGGTGTTGCATCAAAAAGAACCAGAAATAAAGTTTTCTCACTCGCTGGAAAAACGCGATACGCGACAGGCCGGGGAAGCAATAATCAAGTCAGTCGCGTGATCCTTCCGATTGTGCTGAATCAGCAATTTCAGTTCTTCAGAAATTGATTGCGTGCGCGGAGTCGATTGCTACCTTTCCCTCAAGTTTTCTGCGGTGTTCTTCTGATTTAGCTTCTTGTTAGGCTTGTATGGTTGTGTCCAAGAAATCTACGATCTCTTCGGTAAGTTTATTTCCTGTTGTCAGCAAAAAAAAAAAGTGCTATTAGCTGTAGCTTCTTTTATAGCTAGTGCTCGTTATCAATGAACGACTGGACTGGCACTGCTAGTTAACTATTTCTCAACAACTATCGCTAACTCACTTATTTAAATCATATAAGGTGTTCACCTGTCAACCTTATAATAAATGATAGTAGTGCATGAACTATAACTATCCTTTGATTCACACCATGATTATTTAGTTCATCATTATTTAACCATACTCTGACCAGTTTAGTAATAACAATAATTTGAATAATTATTGTAATGAAATGGGTTGACCACTCAAAATAAGTCAATGTCCAGGCAAACTTTGATTTGTTCGGACAAATTGTCCAGACAATTTTGAGTGTTATTTTTAGGTGACACAGCTGCATATCAAATAGACAGCAGCAAAGTCTTTTGGAGTGCCAGGAGAGTTGGAGGCAGAGATGCAGAGACCTAGACAAATAACAGTGAAGGTGTTAAATCTCAACAAAAAAAGCACAAGCGACGATATTTTCAACATTCTGAAGCCACTTCTTGGTTTGGATGTATCTTTAAAGGAGTGTGAAGATCAGCCTGTCAACTATGCCTATGTGAACTGCTACATAAGGGGTGATGAACACTGTGTGCTGCAGAAACTGCACAACTTCAACCTCCACGGTAATAAGCTTACCGCTAAGTTGAAAGAGGATAAGCAGGTAGGTCATCATTCCGGGAATGAGTATCCACTTCTAAAATCGCGTAATCCTGTCAAAACTGTGCTTGGAAACTGGAACAGTGAAGATGACCTATTACCACCCAGTGTCAAGAAACGCAGGATTGATGACCCAGAGGGATCCAATGCTATCTCCGACCACAGAGATAAGGATGATTGTAGCAGTGCGAGCTCAAATACTTCCACCAGTACAAACCGAACCATCAAAGTGTCTATCAGTGATGTTGTTGGTATCGATGCAAGTGATCTGGACTCACACTTCGAAAAATTTGGTCGACTCACAAACAATACCATCATAAGACAAGGTCAGCCTCACTACGCTTATATCAACTTCGAGAGTGAAACAGCAGCTAAGGCTGCTAGCAAAGTTCCTCATCACACTGTATGTGGCAAAATAGTAACTGTGAAGCCAAAACTATCAGCTGCAGCACCTCTTCCTGCTCTGGGGCTAATGCCTGCTACTCTCCCATGCAATTCTCTGGTGATAGACAAAGCCCAAGAGGATATGACTGAACATTTTCCTTCTTCTTCAAAGTTAATACAACTTGCTCCATCGGGTGATGATCAATTAGTCATCTATGCTCCTGAAAAACTGATTGCACAAGCCATGAGAATTTTCACTGGAATAATCCACGATAATGAAGCTAAGATAATAACTAAACCAATATTACTGAATTATTATCACTATCCTTTACTGGCATCAAGTAATATACTTGAAAAAATAAAAAGTGCCAGCCATAAATTTGATCTACAAATTGAATATAGTGGTAAAAGAAATTCTCTGTGTCAATTTCAAGATGATTGGAAGAAGATAAGAGAAGAAATAGTACCCAAGATCAGCCATGAGAGCACCTCTCTCACAGAGAAGTACCAATGGTACTGGCACAATGGTGATACATTCATTACATATAATGCAAGAGTAAACGGGGAAATTGAATCGGCTGCCCAGGCCAATACTCATACCGTACAAGTCTCAATTGGATCACAAAATTATATCATTGATCTTGCAAATAAAAAACAGACTAACACAACTACAGGAAAGATCAGAGAAATCCAACAAAGACTTGTGTCCTCCAAATACAATTTAAATCCTACGTTACATCTAACTTCCCATGAAGATTACATCTCGGAGATAGAGAGGCGTATTGTGGGTCTTCTAGACAGCTATATTACTGAAAAAAGTATCCAACTGTCTGACTCTATTCGAGAATTGGACAACTTTGTGGAACAATTAATATATTTGTGTTCCAAAAGCATTGTTGAGGCAGTCTGGGACAAAGAGAGGAAATTATTGACAATCAAAGGAACACGTAAACAAGTACATTTTACTGGACAAGAAATTCAAGAAAGAATCAATGCAAAGGAGCGAGAACTTGGGCGACTCTCAATAACTTTGCCCCCCATGTGGACACCCCAGACAGAGAACTGTGAGCTTAAACCTGTCCCTAAACAAACGTTAGAATGGAAGAATATTGAGCAACACTTCCTGAGTGGTTTTGCTGCTCGCATTGTGAAAATAGAACGGATCCAGAACAAATGGCTGTGGGAAAAGTATGCACATACAAAAGATTGCATGCTAATGAAAAATGCAGAAGTTAGTGAAAATGAAAAACGTCTTTTCCATGGAACAAGAAGTAATCCTCCCAAAGTTATCTATAACTCGGAGCAAGGCTTTGACCACAGAATGGCATCTGATGGTCTCTATGGTGCGGGAGCCTACTTCGCAGTGAAGTCCAGTTACTCTGATGGATATGCCTACAAATTACCCAATGGTCAAAAACAAATGTTCCTTGTGAAAGTATTAACAGGTGTACCTTATGAAAGCCAAAATTGTGACCATTGTCTGAAAGTGCCACCCAAAAAGCCTCAGAGTGAGTTACGGGATCGTGGATTTGAAGAAGAACGTTACGACAGTGTCACTGCCTGTACTGGTGGCTCTCGAATATATGTAACGTACACATTAGGGAGTGCATACCCAGACTACCTGATCACTTATGCACATGCTATCTGATCGAACAGACTCATTTAAGGTTTCTCATACACTTTACTTACTCCAAATTTACACATGTTTATACTATATTTTAGTTGCACTTGTATTTAAATAATTTCCTAAAGAAGTTGCGTGAAAATAGAGTGAGGAATTTTTTCCTGAGGCAATCACACCCAATGATGAGCTCAACTTAATTCATTAAGTGACAATACTGTCAGGAGAACTAGGAGATAATAAATAGGTTACCATTGTTGGTGGATGGCTAATTCAGACTTTGGCACTCCAGTTGGAAATAACACTTTAGTGGTGTTATCATTGCATAAAAAATACATATGTTGTGTCAAAAACTGCTAAAATTGTGGAATGGAAAATATTTGTATTATATTTGGTACTCAATAATGCTGAGTGTTAGATGGCATAGGTTCATTCAACGTACAAAAACTAATAACTGTTTTAAAAACATTTTAAATGAGAAAACCAAAAAGAATTAATAGTCTATCTGTAATAACTTATTGTCATTTAACTCTACATTGCATAGTGGGAAGGTATTGGAGAAATGTAAGATGCTTTAAAACTGAAGTGAAATAAAAGAAAACATTGTGACCTAATTAGCTGATTAATGTCCAATTATAGAAAGAACAGTTAACCCAACACAATACAATGGTACTTGTTCAGATAGAAGAGAACAATTACTTACTAACCAGTAGTGTTGCTTTTATCGGGCTTAATTCATACACACAAAACAACCGCAGCAACACTGTATGATTATTTCATATCAATATTCATATGTATGCTGGAACTAGTCTCGTGAGCCCAACCCTTTACCGACTGCAGGTGAAGGAGAGGGTCTACTCACCATCCACACAACGTTCCATCCCATTCCCCATGCCACGATTCATGGGGAACAATGTATAGCACATAGGGTTGTGGCTTTAACAGGCACCCACAGGTATGTAAAATTGTGTGGTTGATGTTGCTCTACAGGTAAAAATGCACTAGCTTGTAGAAATTTGAGTATCAGCTCTTCCATAGTGGCGCCAAGCTCCCCACCACTATTAGTAGAGCTCTGCAGCGTACGACCTTGAAGTTACGATCCTTGGCAACAGTCAATTAATGTTAATTGATTCTTAATAGGTTTGCATGGGCGGTGTGTGAGAACCCTTAAAGGAAATTAATATATTAGACTGGTGCTGCTGGGTTAGCTACAAAAAAAAAATTATTCAAAGTATATATTATATAGAAATTGTTTGCCTCACTTCCAACTGTCTTAAGGAAGCTTCTTTGCTCTATACTGTAGCCTAGGGCTTTGTTGGGGCTACCATATTCTTTTCTTGCTTTCTCTACTTCTTAATGCTGAACTTTTAAACAAACTTCTTCAACAGCCAATTTAGATGACATTTTAAAGTTAACAGAAGTAAATTAATACATTAATTACATTCCAGTAGAAAGGAGTATTGTATGAATGGTCACCAGACTCGTTCCTTTGCTGCACAGTCGGTAAAGGGTCTGGCTAGCTAGACTATGCTGGTCATTAGGAAGTAAATAATTCTATAGGCCAACAAACAATATAACTCATCTTGCCTAAAACAAAGTAAAGTATATGTTGCCCAGCCATTCTACAAGGATAGGGATGTAGCCCAGAAAGATTAACACTGGGCTCATTTTCAAGGCTTCATGAAACAAACCATTATATAATCATTTCATCAAAGATACAGTTTGGCATACCTGGAAAAGGGCTTGAATTTTAACTTTTTGCAGAATTTAGATTCATAGTCCAGCAGTTTCAGTTTGTCCATCACGTCCTCCATCTTTACAAACACAAGCTGGAACAGCAGGGGATTGTCCGACATATCCAGGCGAGGAGCATTCTCATTCCCCTCCGCTGGCTTTACAGAAGATTCCGACATAATTTTGGATAAACCAGCGATATGCCTCCCACCTCAAGTCTGGATTACTTTCTGCTACCACACTCGCACCCTTGTTATGGTTTTTTACCTGTTACTAAGGCGATTGAGGTTATTGGAGCGCACCAACCTAAGGAGGCGGAGTCCCACAAAACACTCGGTGGGCGGTGGTCACCTCTGGGGTGGCTGGAGGAGTAAGTTTGGTGAGCGACTTGCTTTATCCGCTAACTGCTGCGTAGTAAAAGTTATGGAGAAGCTGAGTGGCCTAGTAAGTAGTCTTGCAATACTGAGAGTGAATTTCACCCGCGAGAAGCGGAGATCGTGGGCTGTGTTGGGGTTGTGAGCTACCTTGTACCTGACCTTGTGTATTTACAGAGTTCCCTCCAGGCTGTTTGCCACAAGTTTTCAGATGGAGTGGATGTAGTCAAGTGTGTTTCAGGATTTATCAAGGTACTGTGAGAGTGTAGTACTGGTTACAAAACCAGCATGACTTATTTAGCTAATTTTTACCTTTTTTTTTTAAATTTCCTTGCAGGAAGTGGGTGAAACTGAGCAGTCTTATTCCAGCTGTCTAGAGAAGCTTGTAAAAAGTCCTCTCTACAATTTCCATTCTAATTTTCTGACACAGTTTCTTGGAAGTACTCCTTATCAGGAAATAGGGTTAGTGGCTATATATGCGTTGGCTGTTGCACCCCCTCCCCTCCCACTCCTTCCCGTACTCAAGGTTATGTAAATAATAAACAATGGCATTAGTGGCTGGGTTGTAGGAGTGTGGATAAATATGTGCCAACGTGATGCACTAATGGTGGCACAGCCTTGGCTTGCTCACTGACAAATAGTCAGGATGCTCTAAAGTGTCAGAATGTACCGTAACTTTAGCGAATACTAGCTGTGAATTGATAATTCAATATAGAAATATTTGGAACACCTGTCAAGTAAGTGTCAGATCTTAGGTGTGAAAGGTGTTCACTGGCATGCTCAGGGCTGGCTTGCATATTTAAGTGCTGTAGTCAGAGAAAGTATCTCAGTTACAATTCCGTCTAAATTTTGGGTACAGTGTATTTAATTGAGAGCTAGGAATAGAGGTGCTTCAGTGGAGTCTTTTTACTGTTCTGTGTGCAGTACTGTGAAGCATACCTGGGAGAAACTGGGAGAGGAGCTCAATATTTTGGCCAGACTGCATTCTGAGAAGGCAGTGGCTTACCAGGAGTCTGTTCGCAAGCCACTGATCGAGTTAATGCCACTGCTTGAGGAGAAAAGAAAGGAGGTGAGTGGGTAGTCATTTAGAAGGGTGAGAAGTGGATTATGGCATGATAAGGCCAAAAAAAAATTTTTTAACACGGAATAGTCTAGACCCATGGAATCTTATTTTCATTTTTTTTTTTTTTTGGTTTTGTGTGTTCTTTCTATAAATGTGGGATAGAAAAGTATGGAATAGGTGTTGCCAGTATTATTGACATTGGGATAAGGGGAATTTGGAGGTGTGGGAGGGCACAGAAGAAATGAAGATCCAATTAAGCTTCCATTAATCATTACAGTAATTTGGAGAGAAAAAAAATACTAAGCAAATTTTAGAATAAGGTTGGGCTGTACTGTATAATATTATATACTAGCTATATACAATAGAAAAGTAAAATATTTTCCTATAAACATTTAGTATTCAGTGATATTTGTTTCTGCTTTACTTTTCTACAGATAGTATATATTATACAGTATAGCCCGACCTTATAAACATTAGTATTCAGTGATACTTGCAGTATGGATTACTGGTGGATGTGACCTAGCTAACTACGAAGATGTATCACACATTGCCTGTGAATTCCAATAAAGTGAGTGTTTGTGTCTGGGTCCTTTAATAACAAGGTGTGACCAGTTCCAGTCCATCTCTTCACCAGCCTGCCAGTACACCATAGCTACATGTGCAAGTCATTAGCTGTGTGTATGGAGGAATGGACAGCTGGTTCCTCTCCTGTCCTCACCAACTGTGCCCATTTGGCCACCTCACAGTCTCTGTCTGTCCACACGTGTTTGTCTTGTTTGTGAGCAGTTCAGGAACAGAGCTAAGCAGCTGAAGGCAGACCTGGACACAGCTGAGGTGAAGCATTTAAAGGAGAGGACCCTTTACCACAAGATGTCGGACAGTATTGATCGCAGTCAGGCAAAGGTGGATACTGCCAAGGCAACAGCAGCCACTGGGCCAAAGGCTTATTTGTCTTTGAAGGTCAGTCAGAGGGAGTTGATTTGACATGTTTCGAACGTTGTTTTTTGTTCCTGGTTGGAAAGTTGCTGATGCTAATTGAAAGTGTAGGCAGTGAACTGTAGAATTAATTCAATATTGAGAGACCATCTCTGATTAAATTATGTTATTAGTAATTCAGTCAATCATATTTCATGGCAGTATTTTCTGATGTCTTTACCCCACTTCTGCATGAAATGAAATACATCGTGAATTCGTTGTTGATACTGAGAAATGCTGTGTAAAAAAATTTTTTTTTGACTTGAATATTCCCAATTTAGGACACTAGAACATAGAAAGCCAGATGATCCTCCCATGATAACCAAGTAGTGCTTGTTGTTATTGTTGTTGTTGTTCATTCATCTTTGCTTCTTCTTCTTTTTATTTATTTATTTTTAATTTTAATTTTTATTTTTATTTTTTTTTTTTTTTAACTATTGCAGTGTTATAATTGTAGCTGAGATTGTACCTTTAAACTGTGAGTGTGATGATAAAGTACTAAGAATACTTAGGGACAGTGAATAATTTTCTATTGAGAGGGTGTCATGCCAGAGTGGTCTACTAATTTGTAGTAGTGGTGGCAGAGAGAGTTCAGTAGTAGAGTGTTGCCATGGTGTGGGTGAGGTTGCCAGGTGTGTAGTCATGGCAGTCTTGTGAGGGGATGTACCACTATAAATAGAGTAGAGCTATAAGAGAGTTGATGGGTGACATTTCATGAATGTGTAGAATGAAGAAAAACAAGAAGTGAAGAAGGCGGAGCTAAATATCCAGGAGGGCGTGTACATGGAGGCTCACAAGAAGCATGTAGAGGCTACTGCACACTTCAACAAGGAAGCCATCATTCTACTCAAGGTAGGGAACATGCTACCATAAGTAGATTACAAGTGAAATAATTTTTTATTTTTTATTTTGGTTGTTTTGAATGCGTACACAATTTATATGGCGGGAGTTATAATATTTGACCTTTTCACTGAATATCATTATTTCGAATGTAGGGTGTGTGTGTGTGTGTGTGTGTGTGTGTGTGTGTGTGTGTGTGTGTGTGTGTGTGTGTGTGTGTGTGTGTAGGATGTGCAGGAGCTGGAGTGTATACGAGTGAACACTGTGAAGAACTGCCTCAAGGGATTCACCACGTAGGTTGCTACGATGATGTCACATGACTGGCTGAAACCAACTTGCTTCTCCATAACTCATAACCATTCCTGTGTTCTTCTTTTGTTGTTAATAACCCTTCTCTTGTGTTCCTCTTCGTACTTCTTTTTCTTTGTATTTGTTAGGATGTTGCATATCATTTCTTCCTAGCCAAAAAAAAACATCTCTCTGTTCCCACTAAGTTTCATTTCCCCTCCTTAATTTTCAACGTCATCTCCTCACATTTTGTATGTACACTACCTTCTGAATGTATGTGTGTTAGCATCCTGTCCAACACTGCCCCAGCGTATCTGGAGTCCATGCAGCGTATGACAGTCAGTGTACAGGAGATCAATGCAGTGGGAGACATCCAGGTGTTCGTAAAGCAGAGACAGCAGATTGAGGACAAGGATGCAGGGACTGTGCCTGATATGGAACTCCGCCCTAATGTTCAGAACTCACCTATTAGTCCGGTACATTCTGTAGAATCCATCGATTGGTTTTAAAGTACCATACCTTCTCACCTATGCATCCTGTTTCATTTTTTCTCCCCTTCCTCCTGCCTGTTAGCTTTCTTCCTCAATTATGTCTAAATGATTACACTTTCCTGCCCACCATCTTTCTAAGAAACTCAGTACAATGCGATAAATTTCAAATAAGTTGAATAGCTGCACATTCTATTGCTCAAAATTTTCGTGTTTGTGTGTAGCGTCGAAATCTAGCAGATGATCGTGTTCCTGTGACAGAAGAAAGTATTCTGGTAGACAAAGGTTTCGAGGCAGATATTACAATCGAAGCTCCAAATCCCATGAAGGAGGAAACTGAGAAGAAAGTGTCGAAGAGAGCAGGTGAAGGTCTGGTAAGGGGAGATGTGCCATCAACACAAGCTGTGGTGAAGGGACCTCGGGAAGAGAGGGTGGGTGTGGCCCAGGATAGGAGCCCTCATTCTGCAGCGCCTCCTTCTTATCATGTGGCTCTTCCTCCAGTTACTGGAGTGAGAGTGGCGGATGCCCAGAAGCCTCCCAGCAAACCACGTAGGAAGCCGCCTTTACAAGCCAAGCCGTCCTCCCGCACAGAATCTAACCAACCAGATGAAGTCACGTCCCATCATCCACGCCCACAAACTTTACCTCAAGCATCTTTATCCCGGCTCCCCAATGGCCACACCCGCAAACCAGTAGTGGCAGCAACAGGAGCTGGAACTCCAGGCAGCCAATCTGGCACGACTATAAAGAAGTCTCCAAGTAGTCCCAAAGTTTCACCTAGAACCATCAGGAAACGTGTCGTGTCATCTTCAGCAGACCATCAAAACAACCAATCATCATCTTCCTCCCGCCATAAAGGCCCTCCTACTATACCTGTCTCTCACAGATCCAATGTCCGCTCTTCTTCATCGCAACCCACTGGCTACCCCCCTATTCCCTCCCAGCCAAATGGCTACTCCCCTGGTTCTTCGCAGCCTAGTGATCCTCCTATATCTCACACAGCGTCACATGCCCCAAGGGAAGGTCAGATTTCAAAGCAGCAAGAGGAGTCGGAACAGCTCGAGGTGCGAATGCTTGGCAAACTCAACATCAAGGCTCATAGCAATGACTATTACAGGATGTTGGGGGTGGAGCCTGGATGTAGCCAAGACGACCTGGCCAAAGCACGCAGAGAAAAGTCGAGGGAGTTGCACCCGGACCATTGCGCAAATGACGAGCAGCAAAGAATTCGGTAAGGAATGGCCATGTTTAGAACCACTGGAGACTGTGTTTTAAGTAGCATTATTTTCTTTCTCTAGGAATGAGCAAAAGCTGACTCTCATTAACCACGCCTACCAGAATGTATTGCAGAATGAAAGCACTCGAGAACATTACAATGTTCTTTGTGCATTCAGAAAGGTAAATGCAAGGGAGTTCTGAGGACTGGAGAGATTGGCGATGTTATGTGATAGCAGTAATAAAACCATGTTTGTGTTTGCTTAAGGGTGTACATTTGTATGTATTGTGTGTGTGAGTAATTATCAACACAAAGACTCACTTCCTCTCTCTTCCATAGCGCTACTCACACATCCTACAGCAAGACTACAGGAAGCTGAAGGTTGCCGAGATTAAACTAGCCGAGCTCAGGAAGAAGATGAAGAAGTCTCACATGCCAGAATCCTTATTGCAAGAAGTGGACTGTGGTTTAACTCTTATCCAGACTAGGCTGGTGTCTTTAGAGCAGCACAGCGAGTATCGGCCACAGGTGTGAGCTAGGCTGCCCCATGGTGTGAACGTTTTATCTCTTATGTGTATGTATATATGTTTGTGTGCTATTTTTTGTGACATTTTATTTCATTCAGTTGAGTTTTATTAAATCATTTCATTTCAGTTTCATGTTACATATTGTGGGGAAAAAAATTGAGATTGCATGAAGGTTCCACCACTCCCTGTAGCAATGGCAAGATCTGGTTTCTGTAGGATCATTATTATTAGCACAATAAAACAGAAATAGAACACATTCCAATTGAAATGTTGAGAAAAGAATTTCATGAGCTGATCAAGTGGGATAGTAAGGTAGAGTTTTGAAGATGCCAGCATGACAACTACTTGTTCTTGCTGAGTTTTTGATGAATCATAGTCCTGAAATCAGATAATATTTGGTTTTCTCTCTTGCTCTTCTCATCCTTGTTGAACATGGCCAATGCCCGTCTGTCATCTGCACTGTAGATCTGGTTCTCCTTCCTGATACGCACGGCCTCCATTCTGCGATGGCGACTGCCACTCATGACATAGCCGCTGTCTTCAAATGTCACTATCTCATTACACGTAAGACCAATCTCTCCTCTACGGGGAATACGCTTGCCTGCCTCCACGTAGGCTGCCATAGCTTCTCCCTCACCCGGCAACAAAGCATGCCCAAAACTATGTGAAACCACACCCACAAGTACAGTCGTGTAATAAACATTCAACTGAATTAAAACTTACTCTTTTTTAGTGACCGTGGCTTGAACTTTGATCTCAGGCACTGGACCCACGAATACTGTCTCGGCATCTCTCTTGGCCACTTTCTCCACCCACTCATCTTCATCTTCATTATCACACTCTTCTTCGTCCTTTCTTTCAGCACTGCCTAGTCCACTGTCAGAAGCAGGAGATTCGGATTTTTCTCTAAAGGAGGTACACAACTTCATCAACACAAATACATCACTACATGATTGCCATCTGATTCCACTCCACCCCACATCAGTAGATATGTGGTACTAAATCAGCCCATACAAACATCATCATGGAAACACTTCCGAGGCTGCAATAATGATGCAATTTCTTGATGTTTCCAATACGGTTTTTTTTTGGCAAAATTAAAGGAGAACTCTCAAAACAGCAACTCTTATCTTTAATATGCAAAATGTATTAAAGAAGAAATGAATTAACAAAATTAAATTCGGCTCATTAATTAAGTGTTGTATTTACAAACCAATCACAACTTATTACTCGTGACCTGCTGATGACCTCACCTTATATGCTTGTGTTTCTTGGACTTGCGTTTCTTGTGTTTGGCTTTTCGTCGTGCCTTCTTCTCAGCCTCAGCTATCTCTGCCAACAGTCGTGCTTCCTTCCTCCTCTGTATCACTTCCTCATCATCTGAACTACATACGTACGTACCAACAGTGTTATAATAACTGAAGGGTAAAAAGTAATGTATTTTACCTATTTGCCAATAGGAAGTTCGTACACTAGAAATGTGCATTTAAAACCCACCCACTCATCATTTCAGTAAAAGAAAATCTTCAGTATTTATTTTCAACCCAGAGGGGTGCAGGTACATCAGCCTAGCTATCAAAATATGTTGTACTAAGGTTTAGACTGTACTGAGTTAACGCATAGTTGGAGCATTGTGAATCGGTGCCTCTGATGATACTTACCTGTCTAAATTGTACTTAACTTAATAAACGCAACGAACTTTCTACTCAACCATATCACCCATCGTGTTCTATTGTTAGACAATTTTCAGCATATTTAGCATACCCACAGCTTAGTTCCAAAATTCACAAACAGAATTGTAAGTAAACTACCTCATTAGCAGAACATATTCCACAGACAACTATGGAGCTGCTAATATGTATTGGTGTGTGTATTAATATATATTCCATTGGTATCAGCCAGCGTCGCACTTTCCTTCTTTACATTCCAATTACATACCCAAATGAATACAGTGTACCGAGAGCATGCAACGTCTAAAATTACACCATAGGACACGACTCACTCTAAATCAGGTCTAGTAGGAGACAGAGCCCACACCTCTGGTGTTCCCTTTGCCGCCAGCTTCTCTCTCTGCTGTCTACGGTACTCATAAAACTTGGAGTCTTGGTCTTGCAGTTGCCCTCTCCCGCCTCTTCTGTAGTCGTTGCTGTAACTACGAGGAAAGCAATATCCTTACAACTGATACTTGTCCAATAAAACAACAATATACTTATCACCACATGGAGTTATGAAAGCATTGAGTCGCCTCAAACAGTGAGCCAGTATTTATAGCTATAATTTGTGTTAACAACAAGGAGATGCGATGCAGTAATAGTTTGTTTATTAAGGCTAAATTTTTAGAAGAACTAGTATAGTTTCACACATCTGGTAACTTTCTCCAGGTTTCCGCGAAATGCAGAAATGCTGGAATGCAATAACTTACATCATATACTTGCATGATATCTACTGAGCACATAATCACAAAATAAAGTGCAATAAGTTCAGAGTTGAGTAAATGAAGTCAATGTGTAAACGTGACGTTTACATAACTGTAGTCACTTAATTGGTTGTCCCAACAGGGACAATTTCACAAAAACCTGGCGGAAGTTACCAGACATTCTCCTTCCCCTGTCCCCCCACCCCTTAACACGCTGAGAACGGCTGGTTAACAAGACTAAAGAACTACTAACTTTGTGTCCAAATACCTACATATATTATACTCAACTTACCACCTATTCCAAACTTCTGTACACACCTGACAGTGTCTCGCAACTCAATAATCATTTAAACATGATAATTACAATAGTCAACAGTGTGATACCTCACATGGACCATCTCCAACTGATTACTGAAACCGAGTTTGAATACTCGAGTGTATGCAGTGGTGTAGGAAGATGTTTCGATATTGGGTGGGGGTGGGGTCCAAAGGCATGTTTTTTTTTGTTCATGTGAGAAATCACCTCATGAGGCAGTGCCCCAAAATTGTGGGGGGCACCAGCCCCCAGAGCCCCCCCCCCCCTCCTTCCTACTCCACTGGATGAATTGTATTATGACAAACCGAGTAACTATATTATTCACTCTTCTAATCGTCTCTTTCACTGATCGTGATGACTGCAGGACTGTCAAAACTGTAGGCTTTCACTTACACTCTTTCTCTTGAAGCTGATCTCTCTCTATAACTGTGACGTCCATAATCTCTGGAAGGGGACTCCCTACCAGCTCTTCCACCGTAGGATGACTCGCCTTGAGAAACAAAACTAGAAGCAGCCATTTTATATTTTTGAGAACTGTTTACATATATAATATTACTTTGCAATCGTCAGCACTCCACACATAAATGGGCGGGACCATTTCGTATTAATAGATTTACCCACAGAGAAAGCAGAAAAATGATTCTGAAGAGTGGAGTGGTGTTGGCCACACTATTGCTTTTATTGGGGAGCGTCAGCGATAGTAAAAAGTCACTGAGGCATCCTTCTTTCACTGGAGCAGCGACTGTTACTCTCAAAGTGCTATACTGGTTAGACTCACTACTTAGCTAGCAACTAAACATTGTTGTCTGTTCTCTGCACCATCTTTCCCGTGTTCCTTTGTGTTTTTCTGCCTTTGTATTTGCCCTAGTGGCCCTGACCTGTATGTCCCTGCATCCAATTATTGAAGCATACAGAGAAGGTTAGGTAGAGATAACTGAATACACTGACACTGGTGTATGATAATAATATATTGTAGTAGCCTCAGACTTTGGGTCACATGATTTTATTGACTTAGAGAATTTTTATCTGCTTGTTTTGTTTCCCTCTATTGTCCATTCCTACTTCTCCTCTTATAGCTACTCCTGAGGGTACCGAAGAGTGTTTGAGCAATATGCTCAAGCACTCCGGGAAGAGGTTCCTCATCTGGACATCTCTGGGGAAACATACCCTCCTCCTAAGATCAATGAGATAATGAGCAATGTCATGTTTGCAGTACGCATGCTCAGCATCTTACTTTTGTTAGCTGGAAACCAGGTGCTGCCTGCCCTTGGTATACAAAATCCACCGTGGATCTACAACTGGGCTCAAGAGAATAAGGTACATCAGAGAAGTCCAAGGGCTTGATGAAGTAATTGCTGTAGTTATTGGATGACTCCATGGCTTGAATCTTGCGGTCGAATTAATAGTGGGTGGGTTGCATTAGAATATCTGCAGTCGTAAGATTTAAAATATGTATTAACCATGTAAGATCAAGAAAGTGTTGTGTTTTTCTGGCCAGATGACGGCATTTCTTCTGATCTTTTTGATCGGAGGACAAATAGAAAACCAGCTGCTGTCCACTGGAGCATTTGAAGTTTATCTCAATGGTATGTTACGAGGTGATGATTTACGAATTGCATGTAAAATATTATATAGAAGTTGACAATATATAATTGTTGTTTTTGTTTTTGTTGTTGTTGTTGTTGTTTTTTTAGACCAGCAAGTATGGTCCAAAATAGACTCAGGACGTCTTCCATCACTAGGTGAAGTGAAGGAGTTAATTGACTCCTCATCTCCCAGTGCTGCCGTCTCATAGGGGCGTGACACCTCACCAGGCATCTCATTTATGGTAGCAAACTTCATACTTGCAGCAATCTGTCAATAATCTTATTTTACTTTGTGTTAGGATCCAGTAGAGGATTGTGTGCAGACATGATAGGATCTGGATAAACCACTGGCTTGTGGATCAAGATCCTTGATATTTAATTGCAGCAAATGCTCAACTTGGTTCCATCCAATGGGGGTGTCTGGAGTGTGCACTTATCAATATCATGGAAAACTAATTTTCCACTTCTTATTTATCTCATTAATATTACTTACCAAAAAACTTACCATGTTGCCCAAACGAAAAAAAATGTACCTTACATTTGTGGGAGGGGCGCACTTGTGGTGGCTCACAATATATTATACAGAGATAAGATTAGCCGATGCCGAAGAAAGGTGGTGCAGGGGGAGGGAAAGGAGGTGCTAAAGGTGGAGGGAAAGGCAAGGAGTATGTATGCTTTGCAGAAATGATTGATACTGAATTGTCAGATAGGTAGCAGTGGCGGGGCGGAGGGAGGAACTGGTAAGAAGTCGGGAGGTGGCGGCACGGCCGTCAAGGTGAGGCACATCCTTTGCGAGAAACACTCTAAAGTTATGGAGGCAATGACCAAGATTAAAGAAGGGCAGAAGTTCAATGAAGTCGCTGCTGCATACAGCGAGGACAAGGCCAGACAGGGGGTGCGTTGGTAAAGGGTCGTTGTTTATTGCCTTGTGAATCGATGCATTTGTGTGTAGGGTGATTTGGGGTGGATGTCAAGAGGTTCTATGGTAGGGCCTTTCCAAGAAGCTGCATTTCAGCTTGAACCCAGCACAGTAGCTTCTCCCAAGTACACAGACCCACCAATCAAAACTAAATTTGGTTACCACATTATCATGATTGAAGGCAAGCGTTAGCCAAAATTATTTTTATTTTACACTATCAGCAATTGAAACAACAACAATTGACATTGTAAGCAAAAAAAAAAAAATGCAGTTATGAAAGTTTCCCTATTTGAATTGAGCACGACATGCCATTTGTTGTTAGCTAGTGAAAGCTGTGAAGCAAAGAGGTAATGCTCTCTTCCATGTAGCTTCTCTGACTTGTGTCCAGGTGAAGACGCTCAAAGCACTGCCATATTCTCATAGTCTCATCACTGGCAGCAGAGGCCACACGCCCCCTTCTCGGACTCAGGCACATTTGCAGTATTCTGTCTGTGTGTCCGGTTAGCTCTGAAACTTTCTGCATGGAAGGATATTGCCACACTACCATGTGGTTGTGAGGCATGCCATGCGCTGAAATGACTTGCTGATGGTCCTTGTTCCAGGCTAATGAGGATACCTACAGATATAAAGCAAACGGTATAAATAAGTAAACTAGAGCAATGCCACATCATACCTGTGAGCCAGTGTCAAGGACACCTGAACATTCTCCAGTGAAAGTGTTCCAAAACCTAATGCACATGTCATTGCTCCCACCTCCAGTAGCCAGGGTGTTAGGTTTCCATGGACACCAGCTAAGAGACTACAGACAGATAACGAATATATTCAATGTAAGATTTAATTTTTAGGTGGAAAATATTATTCGACTTACTCCCAAAATATAATTAATTTAAGCAAAATGTTGCCAGTAGCTATCTGTGTTTACTGTCCTACCTCTCTCATAAATATTACATACACCCACCTTGACTGCAGCTTGGTGACCTTTGAGCACTTTAGCTGGCTGAGAGAGATCACCATTGTTCCACACACAGACCAAGTTGTCATCTCCTCCACTGGCTAGCTTGCTGCCATCAGCAGACCACTCAAGTCCACACACCTCCAGAGTATGGTGCAGAGACTGACCTACCACAGGCTCCTGACGACGGACATCAAAGTGCAATATTTTGCCATCTCGACTTCCACTAAACACATAATGAGAAAGTTATGCAAGTCACAAGTAACATAACTTTATTCTCCAATTTTGCTACTTGCAGCAACACCACACTAGAATGTCGGTTTGCCCCACATAGCAAATAACTCTTTTTTTGTTGTAGCAAACTAATGTGCGAGTTATATTATAAGCTCATTCTTACGTTGTTTGTTCTAATCAAAATCTAACTTGTTAAGCAATTATAAACATAGGATGGATTTTTTTGGGTTCAATCAAGAACGTTTCAGACCAAGGCTCTTCTTCAGCTTGTTCTACAGAATTGGAAAGGTGGAATGTGTGAGTGTCCAGCAGTTGTTTTTGGTTCATGACAGCAGAGGGTGTGTATGCTAGTGTTTTCCTTTATAGCAACATCTAAAGTAGTTCTCATGCAAATAACAAATTGACAAATACAAGTGTTACCGATTATAAACAACAGTGCCCTCATTGTTACACTCAGTCACTACTGTGTACCTGGCCAAAGTGTGTTTGTTCCATGAGAGAGCTCCAACTCTATCTTTGTGGCCCTTCAAAGAGCGCAACTTCTTGCACTTCTCAATATCCCATAGCTGTACGACCGAGTCAGAACCACCAACGGCCAAGAACTTGCCATTACGGGACCAAGAGAGACTGGACACATAGCCACCTTCTCCCCCACATGACAGTTCAGTGAGGTGTTGGTGAGATCCAGTGGTGGCATTCCAGATATACACACCAGCACCCAAGCCAATGGCCAACATGTTGGTCCTGCTCCAATCCAGGTTGTTCAAATCTATAAAATTCCACACAGTAATAATGTGCTAAGAAAATTGCAAATTTTCACATTCACATACTCCCATATGACCTTTGGGACTCCAGAATAAAAAGTGCCCAAGTCAATTGCATTACATGTGTAAAATTACAGCTCTTATAAGTTGGATTGGAACTATATTCAAATTACCTCTAACTTTGGCCACCTTGTAACTATCTTACCAGATCTGGCATCTTTTTTCAGGTGGTCCTGCCCCTCCCACTCATACTCAAGGTATAACTAAACACCAAACTGCAGCCAGTCGACATGTGTTGGTACTATTAGCATTCAATCCATGTACGCACCCACCGTTTTACCATACATAACGTAATTCTGCTGGATATAGTACTCACAATAGTCATCTACTAGAGTTGGAGCATCCAGAACTTTTTCAGCTGAGATTGACTGAGTTTTGCTCGCTCTGTGAACCGACTCGCCTCCAACTGCACTAGTACACGCATCACCCAACACACTGTCACCATAATCCAGAAGAGCAGCTGCATTAGTACACATCACCAGGAAAAAATAAATTAATAACTTTTGATAAGACGATAACTCATTGAGAACTTACAGTGTTGTTTGGATGGAGTGGTGCCTACTTTAAATGATAATACAGTCTTCTGCCTCTCCCTACCTCTACTGTGCGACAATACATCCAATAATTGTTCCCTATATTCATCATTTTCTTTCTCCTCATTTTGAAGTAAGAATGTACTGTATTCCACATCAGTAGTTACTCTGTCAATGGCAGAAATACATAGCAAAGTAGAACAGTTTAGCTGTCAATCCCAGCATCATACTATAACTCTACTGCTAATAAACTATGACTGAAGCTGATCTAAGAGTATGATATAAATAAACAACATATACAACCCAAAATATTTGTATGGAGACTGGTTAAAGATAAGATATCAATTGCAGTTCCTAGAATACTCTCTTTCCCATGTAATGTAACCAATATTGTGGATGAAGATAACATGAGATATACCTGCTTGGGATATATCTGCAGCTTGAAGGTGTGTACGCATTGTTTCCTGGAGTTTTCTTACTGGCAGACTTAGGTGTCTTTGTTGTAGCTTGCCCAGGAGTCCTTGTAGTGTGGCCTGGAGTTCTCGCAGCCTGTCCCAGTGGTTTGCTTTGGGTGGGAGGTTTGGTGGTGCCAGGAGTTTTGGGGGCTTTCATATACTTTATGGCTAATCTGGCCTGGGCGTCAGGACTTCCACACTGGACGTTGGTAGAGCGCTGAGTCAAGGGTGTAGTAGGTACACTTGAGCGGGAAGGAGGGCCTGATTTAGTTCTGGTCTCTGCAGTTGGGCGGACTACGGGCAGCATCTTCCAACGCTCTACCGGACCTGCGGGCCTCTCAGGGAGCTGTATTAGCTTATTAATCTCAGCCTCTTTCCTTAGATGTCTCTCCATCTGGTCAGATTGTTAATTTTAGCTGAATGCTTCGAGTACCCGGCTTTTAAATTTTTAAATTTGAAATCCCTAAGGCGATCCCATTGGAGGATGAACTTGTTACGTAGTAAAACGGGGCACTTCTTCATCGTGACGATTTTTACCAAATAATTAGCTGTAGGAGTGGCTGATGGCTGATAACATTAAAGGCAAAGTGCACTATAGACCTGCTACAAGTAAAGACGTCCCTGGAATTCTGTGGCTGATACAGGTAATAGTTATTATTTATCAATTAATGCTTTTTGCTTTAATGATCAACTACAGCTGTTAGCTGAGGATGAATTTGAGCCCAATGCTGTAAAGATTGGACAAAAAGGTAACTGCATGAGACTGGTAAAGTTGAGTTTGCTATATCTGTAAGTATAGTTGGACAAAAAAAAATTACTAAACAAGTAATGACGCATAGCTATTTTTATAATTGGCACCTCTGACACTTGTTTTTTGCATATTTTTGTTGTTACATATCTTTGTTATTATTGCGGTGTAATTGATGGCATAGAACTTGTAAGAGATGGGTTTGGAACTGAGAGTTGGTTCAAGGTTATCTTAGCAGAATTAGACAGTGCTCCAGTTTGTGAGGCCAGCCCAGATGCCACTCCCTCCCATCCTCTACCTCTTTCTGCTTCCATGGAGAAGAATGAACAGTTGGTGGGCTATGCACTGTACTTTTTCAACTACTCCACATGGGCAGGGAGGGTACTTTACTTGGAAGACTTGTATGTTAGAAAAGAATACAGAAGTAAGTATGTCGAAGTAATTATGTACGTCAATAAACTGAACATTACTATTCAATTGTATTAATAACATAGGCTTATAAAAGTGAAATATTCATTATTAAGACATTTCGATTTCTAGCTTGATTGAGCTTAAAAATTATGATTTTTCACCCACCATAATTGCAATGATGCTCACTTTATGTTTTATAGATCAGGGATATGGAACTGCGCTTATGAAAGAATGTGCAAAGGTAGACACAATATTAATAGAACGAGATACTAAAATTAGTGACAGCTGAACCTATACATTCACAGCTTTTGGATGTGGCTACAGGTTGCCGTGGAGAAGGACTGTGCTAGAATGGTGTGGCAGGTATTGGATTGGAACACAAAAGCATTGGATCTTTACGAGAGAGTGGGTGGAGTTTGTGTGAAGGAGTGGTTAACAGTTCGCATGCTCAGACCCAACATACTTCAGTTTGCATCTTAAGAGTACCCAGTATTTGGTACAACTTGGTGCTAATGGGTACAAATCCACACCAATTATTTACATACAGCCATAATTATATAGCTATATTGTATGCAAAAGAAGTTGGATACTGAGTTGAAATGACAAGTTTTGTGGATAAATAATGCAGTTAATTGTTGTTTTAGCCAAAAATGTCTGAATTTATTATGAACATTCTGTATATTTCATGCAGTAGCAGTTGCCAAATGTGCATTGGAGTAGAAAGTAGAAAACATTCTAAATCTAATCATTAAAGTGCAATTTTTTGGTTAAAGTTATAATAATCAGTTGAAATAAAAAGCGTGCCGCCAAGTGAAAGTGAATGATATAAGGTTGAGTAGGAGAGTGTGGGCTAGCATTCATGTAGAATTAGATAGTCTGCTAACTTTTCAACCACTTTATTGCAGTTCCCAGGCTGAATACCAGAGCTGTACACTCCTATTATCATTGCTTTCTTGGTCTTGGCTATGCACACACCCCTGCTCGCTCCTTTTCTGCCATAGATAGAGCGGCCTTCTTCGTGACGTAAAAAGATGTATTCCTGACCACCTACTTTGATGCCTCCTCTGCGAACTGCTGAGCTATCTCCTGTCATACAAGTGAGTAGAAGGGACACTTCAGAGGGAGACACCTGACCATTTAATAGACAAAAAGCATGACCAGAATTAAAAATAGAACTAACAAAATACTGTACATTAAAATTTTTAGTAGCTGCCCATTTCACACCATCTAGGCCAAAAATAGCTGCTGCTGTGACCTGTCCAGTTTTCATCAAGGCGTCATCTACGAAAGCCTGCCACTTGGTTTCCTTGCTCTGCTTGACGTTGGTGATATCCATCGCACACCAGCCCGCTGAATGGATTTGTAGCAGAGGTATTACCGTATAGGTAATAATCTCCGTTTGTAGCCACGCCCCGTTGTGAAGTGGTTGCTAACGAGCCCCTCCTTCGGCGAGTCACCGGTCCTCGAACTTTGTTGCTGTGCGTTAAATAGAAATTTTGATCTTGACTAGAAAGGGAAACTTGCTACACAATTAACTATTATTGACGTTTACTTGCACTTCGTCTGTTGAAAATGGAGACCTACAGAGACCAGGAAGACCGAGGAGATGCTTCGAACATTCTGACTGCAAAGGTTAGGTTACAGTGTGCTATTATAGCCAATGTGACCAAAGTTTTCGGCGCTGTGTTTATAGAACTGTGGAGAAATAGTTCCTCCAGTAGCTGGAGAAGGAGAGAACAAGCTACAGTATGCTTATTCAGTTTGGTTTACACAGCGCATGCGTGGCTCAGTTTCTTCCACTCCGTTAGACTATGAAGACCATATAAAGTTGATTGGCTCATTCACAACTGTGAGTCTCATAATTTATTGTATCTATCATTGTGCATATACATATTGTTATGAACAAGTTGATCTCAATTGATCAACCAAAATTTAAATTATACTTAGTAGTCAGAGATGCAAAGCCCAATTTAACCCAGACGTAAAGAATATCGTGCAGAGTAGCAACTTCCTTTAGATTGTGTTTAGTAACCTTGGAATTCATTGCAGCACCTTTGGTATGCTCAAAATGTACATCCTTAGTCTTCATACAGTTACTGCTATGAAGATTGTGTCTAAAGTGAGTACCGAACTATAACATCTTCCATGTCATGAATCAAGGTAGATTTTTTTTTTTGACTGGGGAGTATTTATTACAAAACCAAGATATTTGATACGTATAATTATAAGCAATTTATCCATAAAGTGTGCATTCATAATTTTAAGTTAGATTGTATTGTTTGTTGTTGTTCACATTTGTGATGCGAGTATGGAGTCCTGTTAGAAGTCTTGTAAGGATAATGTTGCAGGTAGAGCAGTTTTGGTCTCAGTATTGCCACATGGCCAAGCCTTCTGACCTTCCCTCTCACTGTGACATCCATCTTTTCAAGCTGGGCATCAAACCAATGTGGGAGGTATGGCATCCAGTGACTATCTGTACTGTATATTTGTATTAATCATGAGAGGGGGGGAATAGTCTTTATGCATGATTTTAAAGCTCGCGTGGTTTGAAAACTAATAAACTGAAGTCATACAGTTGAAAATATCCCAATCTATATTATTAATAAACACTGTAGACTAAATTGAAAATAATTTACTTTGAAAATTATTATGCTTTCTGTGGTGTGTTTATTTTTAAGACAATTTAATCACCCAATGACAGGGTCTTGTCCTCATAAATAAATTAAAAAATTCACCGTTAGTGATATTGGTGGTATTTCTAATATTTTTTCCCATTCTATTATAGGATGAAGCCAATAAGAATGGAGGCAAGTGGATTGTGAGACTGAAGAAGGGATTATCTTCTAGATGCTGGGAAAATTTAGTAAGATTGTCTGTTTAGGTACTACAATAGATTCTGTGTAATTCTTATTTCTGCTCTGTGTTGCGCTAGCTTGGCCCCTTGGGTGGCATACTGAACCCAAACATACACATTATATGAAAATTTTCATCAGTTAGATCTGTAGAGTGTTGCTCACTCAACTTTTACAAATTTGCATCCATGTTAAATTTCTGTTCCTCCTGGTTGTGATGTCTTATGTAGCGAGGCTCTTTACCACCTGCCAACCGCCATGCAGAAGGAAGGAAAGGATCTGAACATGCAATATAGTTACTTGTTTACAATGCCCCACAAAAGGGTGCTCCAATGTAAAATGTATGCATTTACGAGGAAATAATACGTCACATAAGCATTTCCTGGTATTGAGCCAGACTTGAGAATATTAGTGGTGACAGTATGTGACATACTGACTTTTGGAAGTTGCTGCGACTAAGTCATTATAATGCATGGTACCGGACCCTTACCTTTCCTTCGCCCGCATAGTAGTTCTGGGTTGGTAAAAGGTCTGGCCCCACAAGACTAATTGTGATGCACATCAATTTCATTTTTCAAGGAATTGTGTCCTATCTTACATTCACATGCACCACAAGTCAGTATATTCCTATGATTTATGACAGAGCACTAATGAGAGGGGCTCTTCCCTCACATTAATGTACATGTTCCTGTAGTTACTGGCCATCATTGGAGAGCAGTTTATAGTGGGCAATGAGATCTGTGGAGCTGTCATATCTGTCAGAGGCAACGAGGACATCATCTCTCTGTGGAACAGAACTGCCTCTGACTCCACAATCACCATTGGGATTAGGTAAAGGGTGTTTGGAACAACACATTGAATATGTTTATGTAGCACAAGTGCCTCATTTTGATTTGGGTTTTGTTGGTCTGATTCATTGTAGTGGCAGGCATGGTTACAGTGTGTGTGTGTGTGTGTGTGTGTGTGGGGGGGGGGGGGGGGGGTGTGATTCTGATGCAGTAGATCAAAAAGTTAAATTTAGGGTATTTGTATATGTGTAGGGATACAATGCAGAGAGTAATGGGTCTCCCCAAGAACACTGTCACAGAGTACAAAGCACACGACACCAGTCTCAAGTAAGAGAACTAATCTATTAGTTGAAATATTGTAACAACTTTGTTTTTTTTCTCTTTCCACTGTATGTTGTTAGGGACAAGTCAAGCTTCAGAAATACAGAACGATTTGTTAAATAGGACTGACCCCTTTAATTATTTCATTATCACTAAGCAACAATACATCACTCTACATTGCCATCCGAATGTACATCAATTAAAAATAAGTTTTTCGAACTACCTTATGTATTATAGTATTCTCTAAAGTATCCAGTTCTGTGCCCGCATTAAGTGACTCCGTTTCTGCCTTCAACTTGAGCCTCTCCATGAGTCTTACTTCACGCAAATAGGGCGGAGTCTCTGTCCTCTCCACCCGCGCTCTCACACCAGCAAATACTCGTTGATCAGTGTCTGACCAAGGTTGCAGAGAAGAAGGATCCACTCGCGGAACTGTCGAGTGTTCGTTGGTCATGATGTCGTCATAATGGACACCCAGCCATTTCACGTCAACTGTGTAGGCGTGGCCTTCCATGCCCATGCGTGTGGAGCCGTGCTTGTAGGTGAGGAGAATGCGCAGGCCATGAGGATTGTAGTCAAACAGACCTAGCACAGGAAGCTGGAGTGTCGTTTTAACTGTCTTGAGTAAAGAGCGCACACTGAGGGGCGGATAGCCACACCCAGTAATGAGCACACATGGGAGGCTGTCCCACAGCCGTTGGCCGCACAAATATGTGAACACTGCGTCCTTCTCCACTACCAGGATGAACCTTGCACCCAGAGACTCTACCTGGACATCATTGACACAGCCTGGGATCTGTATGCAATCAATACACACACAAAAAAAAAGAAAAAGCTAAATGCACGAAAGATTTTAATTAGCAAGATAGCTAATGCAGGTAATTTAGCATCACAGTTATGTCAAATTAGAAGAATTTAACAAATAAAGTTGGACTTTTTCTTATTTTTTTGGAGGATGAATATTATGTCAAACTTAATTTGTCAATTACATGCACAGACTGGTAACCAAATGTCACAATTATTGTTTCTGTCTTCTGCTACTTACTCTTTTGCCACTGGTCAAGGTAGTGCAGTCTATTGTCTCTGAGCCTTCCTGAGATCAATACCATTACCACACAATAGTCAGTGACATGCAGGAATTGAGATGCATAATTACCTTCCACAATATGCATCCAGCAATAGCTCCTGAAGTGCTGGCACACAGTGCAAGGCTAGACCGAGGACATTCCATCAAAGCTACTACATCTTCAAATAGAATATATTTTTAAAACCCAATTAATACACCACACACACACACACACACACACACACACACACAGTGACACTAACCTTGAACAGTGTTGTTGAACTGACTTTGGTTGGTGAAATGCTGTACAAGAGTGTAGTATGCTTCTCTCTGTGTTACTAACTTTCCTCCCAATAGCAGTCGCTGTACTAATGCCAGTACCTGCCACACTAATTATGGGGGGGGGGGGAAAAAATGCTGCATTCAATAACCGTGCATTACAATTACACTTACTTTTCGCAATTCTTTCTGCTCCTATTCCCTTTTTTGCAAATAGTGATTTTGTTGTTTTTCCTGTGCCAAGGTGAGTGTGCCCATGCCTATCCCTCACGACATTCTTATCAGACCTAGTGGTCTAGTCACACAATTCCTAATAAAATGAAAAGAAAACTGAATGCTCTTTTTGTGTACCAAGTGCAGAGTTGGGTCCTGACCCTTTCCCAATGACTCTATAAAGCTTTCGGTAAGTTTTTCTATGTTCTTTAAAACGTCTTCTTCACTAACCGACCTTGCTTGGACCATACCGTGGTCAGCTGGTCCTCCCTCCATCGCCAGCATGTACAGTATGTAATTAATTGCCAAGGAAACAATATTAGACCCCGCGTTTGTTCGCTTCCCCGCGCAAGTGGCGCGGAACTTACCGACTCAACGCAGCCTTGTACGTATCTATCGGTGTAGATAAGGTGTAGTGCAGATCTTTGACTTATGTCGTCCTTGATCTCAAGGGTACCCCAACTTGCTGCACCTACAAGCCTGCTGGTGCGCTATTGTGTCCATGCTTGCTCCCCTCTGGAATTCGCCTGGGCTAGCCAGCCGATCCTCAAAGACAGCGGGGAGGACAAGGATTTAGAAGCTGTGGCTCTAGAGTATTCATTACAGGATAAGAGGAACGCTGCGGATTTGCTGTTTCAAAGAAAAAAGGAAGCCTATCTTAGTGAGTGATCTGGTTACTACTGCTTATGCTATAGTTGCATGATTACTAACTGCGACGACCTTTTACCACATCTGCTGTAATTGCTATATATAATTTAGTCATTGAGTCAGATGAGTAGCAACATAATTTAGGTGTTGAAAGTCATTATGCATAATGAGACCTAGCTACCATTCAAGTTTCAAGTTAAAGTCTTGTAGCAAGCGTTCCTTCTGCACGAGCAGTTCAGTGATAATACAGCATAGCATGCCATGTGCACAGAATGGCATGGTCAGTGCAGTCATATACAATACAGAGTTGATGAAATGCCAATTTATCCCATTTAGCGGTTGTTAATGAGTATGAATGGTGTGAGACTGCTTTCATGTGCTTAAACACGACTTCCTCTCCCCCTCAAGGGCATCACATGTGTCACTTGAAGACATTACAACGTCTTCTGTGTGTGTGTGTATATATGTGTGTATATATATATGTGTGTGTGTGTGTGTGTATGTGTGTGTGTGTGTGTGTGTAGAAGGGGTGCAGCAGTACAGTGCCAACCCTCATGCAGTGTTCACCAACAATGAGTTCTCCATGAAGTACATTGACGTGTATGGATTTGACATGGACTACACTCTGGTCCAGTACACGACGGAACTCCACAAGTACACTTACAAAATGGCTCTCAATGCCCTCCTCTCCGAGCTCAATGTAAGGACACATGCACAATGTAGCATGTGATAGTCTCATGCATACATATACATGTACGCAGTGTGGCTTGTGATTGTATCTCTTTAGTTCTGTTTTGTGTGTGCATGTGGTTGCAGTATCCGGCAAAGCTGCGAGGCATGGATTATGATCCTGAATTTGCCATTCGAGGTCTTCATTGTGATTCTAAAAATGGACTCCTCATGAAAATAGATGCTTACAATTATATTCAGAAAAGCTCAGCGTACAGGTGTGTGTGTGTGTGTGTGTGTGTGTGTGTGTGTGTGTGTGTGTGAATCTAACTTTTGGGTGTAGTTAACCTAACAAGGATTGAAGAAAGAGCTAAAGTAAAAAAAATAGAAACCAGAACTCAGTGGTCATCAGAAATCAAACTCATGATGTGTTGATTTAGCCTCCAGTACTAAGTAATATTTAGAATGTGGTACCTTCAAATGTGCAGAGTTAGACTGCCAGGTTCCTAATGGCGTCCGAGCTCCTGAAGCCTTCAAGTTTCTAAATCTCAATGCAGAAAATGTATATTGAAGACGAGCAATACGTCATAATCCATCTCAAATACAGCTTGTTGGAAAACATAACCACGGCGGCTTGTAAGGAAGACAAAGCTAAGCTAAGAACTGTAATAATAGTTAGTGAATTAGACTGACTATATAGCTGCCTTACCATTCCACTCCAACTTCAACCTAATCAATTATCACAAATCTATGTATCAAAGCTATATTTGAATAATTCATCTGCAGGATATAAATGAACTTCATTTGTAAAAAAAAAATTTATACTCTATTCTATTATATCTTCTAACTAATAAAATTGTCGCAGCTTCGTATTTCAAAACTATATTTTTTTGCAACAAGTCGCAACAGTAACCGCCAGTAAGTGCTGCCGGGCGTGATTCTAAGTGGATTAAATTCAAGCACCTGACCAATCAAACTGATGTATTCAGTCACAATCTGTTCTAAGAATAAAATATGGGATACTTGGAATTCATGGTTATCATGGTGATGAGGCTATTATAGGGTCCTGTGTTCAACTTCCACACATGGAGCAGATTTCTTCACACATTTTAACTCTGCTTTTCCTTGTACTTTTTGAATGCAAGTAATACTCATTATGTTTGGTTTCAAAATTTTAAATTCACTAATCACGCCCCTTTAGTACAACTTAGTGACTTATTCTCCCTTTATAGTTGCTATACCAACGGTATCACAGTTCAATAAATGTGTAGAGCACTTTGCTCATCAATAGTCCATGATCACTCACAAGTCTAAATAACACAATATTAGACCCGTTAGAATGTATTATGGCTGTGTAGGCGTCAGTGCTTCCTGTTGGGTATTATATTGAGTTATACTCACTCTGTGGTAGTCATAATATAAGACCCATTAGGATATTTCATGACTGTGTCTCCATCGTTGCTACTTAGGGTCAGTTGACTTACTTGAAAGGTAGAGGACTGAATATCCTACTTGTAAAAATTGAAATAGGACAGCAAGCAATTAGTTTAAAAAAGGATAAGTACACAATTATACTTTTTTATTTTTACTAGTGATGTGCTTCAGCACTAAATGGTGAGGAACCATTATGCACAAATATAACAACATTTTAAATCTGATAAAAGTTTATTTTTGCTAAAAATTCTGAATAGATATAATGAAAATACTGCATTTATTTAGTTGCTATTCACAGCAAAGGCATCATTCAGTTCAGTTACTAAAAGTAGTTGCAAGGTTGTAACAGTGGACTGTTTATTTCAGCTAACAAATATGGAATTACTTCCTTACCACAATTTTCCTGAGTGTTGGTAGCATCTGTAGTATAAGTCATTCTGACTATCTAGTTTCTGACAAGAAGCACTCCAGCTACTAAACAGCCGAGTTAAAAAAAATAAATTATGTGTGGTAGAGGGTTTAAATTTTATGGCGATGTCTACTAGAAGATTTTTTTTTTACTTTAGCTAAGCAGTAGCTGTAACACACAACATTTACACACACACACACACACACACACTTGTTCACTGGTGCAATACTTACTTTGCATTCTCTTAGTTACTGTCCGCAAATTTTCAGATATGTCAGACACTATCACATTTTTTGAAGGGGTATATGACGGGTAAAGATCGATAAAGAAAAGAATTCTGTTTAGTGGAATATGAGATGAAGTCCACATCTAAGAGAACACAAATATATGAGGGTCAAAGTACAAAATGACATGCGTACATCCACACATATATCCCCGATTTTCAACTGTGTTACCCTTCATAGCTTCTCACTTCACTCGCTCGCAAATTATTATTATTATTATTATTATTATTATTATTGGGATTGCTGTTTATGATCCAGTCAAATTATAAATTATATAATTTTTAATTAAAGGGACACAGTTCCCTAGTTGCATTTGATTCAGGGGAATCTAGCCGAGTTTATGTCTCACTGTAGAGGTCATAGTCCAGTGAGCGTGGCGGAGCTAGACGAACTCTACCGAGGTCTGCACGTGCCCATGAGTGTGATGGACAAGCACTCCACCACCGCCAGATGGAACCTCACCCAATTCCTCGACATGTTCTCTCTCCCTGCGGCGACCATGTTTGCCGACATATCACAGGTCTCTTACATGTGGGTGGGTGTGGACATTGAGTGTGTGCTGAAGGTGTTAGTGCAGATAATGAGTGGAAATGGCATGTGTTTTTACAAGCATGTTGATATTTATGTTATGTTTAAAATGTAGTATTTATTGGATCATGGCATAAGCTATGACCCTGGCAACCTTTACCAGGACATCCAGTGGGTCATCTACAACCTCCACAGATCAGGACAACTTCATCGAGAGATTGTCTCGGACATGGGTCAGTTGATAGGGAACTGTGAATGATGAAGTAAGATAAAATAAACAAAATAGAAAACAATGCTATTGTTTAGTAATAGTACTAGTTTTATTATTATTGTTGTTGTTGTAACTACTATCGTTGTTGTTGTTGTTGTGGTTGTTGTTATTATTATGCTGTTGTTATTACTGGTGGTGTGCTTGTGAAATGGAGACAAGCTCACTGTGAGCACAGCCACTTAACACCAATTGTACACTTCTCACCTCTTGTTTTATTGAAGCCCATGTAATATTTAGCAGTGTATTGATGTATTCTCTTTACAAGACTCTGAAGCTGTTGAAGTATATTACCAGGGCTTCACTTAGGAATCATTTTAAGAGGGGGCGAGAGTGAGATTGCACTACCTCAAGAGGGTCACAACTTTCATACAGAACTATGATGAGGAAGGAGATGGTTTCAATTACCAAGACAATAACTAGAGCAACAATAAACTTCTGATTTAAGCTATTGCATTCACCTTAATTATTCACTTTTTAACTTTGCTTTTCGCTTATGAAATTTGAAGAATATTTCAAGGGGGGGGGGGGACCCCTGATTACCATTTAAAGCATTTAGCAACTCACAAGTTACAGTGCACTTGCTATTTAGAGGCATTGAAGAGAAGTAGCACAGTCTTTCAGTGGCCGTTATAATCCACTATGTGTTGTGAAGCAGTAAGAAGTGATCGAACTGTACCTTCCATTTAATTGTGCTCAAGAGAAGTGGTGTAATCTTTCAATGACACTCATAGTTCAGTATGAGTTGTTACGAAGTGACTAAAGTTCAAACATTTTAGGTCTGCCCCAAGACTAGCTGAACTCTTCAAGACTAGCTTAAGACCAGCTTAACTCTTCAAGGCTAGCTTAACTCTTCAAGGCTAGCTTAACTCTTCAAGACTAGCTTAACTCTTCAAGACTAGCTTAACTCTTCAAGACTAGCTTAACTCTTCAAGACTAGCTTAACTCTTCAAGGCTAGCTTAACTCTTCAAGACTAGCTTAACTCTTCAAGACTAGCTTAACTCTTCAAGACTAGCTTAACTCTTCAAGGCTAGCTTGACTCTTCAAGGCTAGCTTAACTCTTCAAGGCTAGCTTAACTCTTCAAGGCTAGCTTAACTCTTCAAGACTAGCTTAACTCTTCAAAACTAGCTTAACTCTTCAAGACTAGCTTAACTCTTCAAGGCTAGCTGAACTCTCCAAGACTAGCTTAATTCTTCGAGACTAGCTTAACTCTTCAAGGCTAGCTTAACTCTCCAAGACTAGCTTAACTCTTCAAGGCTAGCTTAACTCTCCAAGACTAGCTTAACTCTTCAAGGCTAGCTTAACTCTTCAAGACTAGCTTAACTCTTCAAGGCTAGCTTAACTCTTCAAGGCTAGCTTAACTCTTCAGAACTAGCTTAACTCTTCAAGACTAGCTTAACTCTTCAAGGCTAGCTTAACTCTCCAAGACTAGCGTAACTCTTCAAGGCTAGCTTAACTCTCCAAGACTAGCTTAACTCTCCAAGACTAGCTTAACTCTTCAAGATCATTGCTGTTATTTTTCAAGATGCTCTACCGGCTGATGTAATTACATGTAGTCATACATGTGAAAGGAAGCACTGTACCATACATAGCTGTAAATGTGCTTACAGCAAAATTTCAATTCTAAGATTTACAGTTTGCATAATGAAATATCAATTGTAAGTTCAAAAAATAATTCAATTTCATTATCAAAGAAGCAATAGCTACTGAATATATACAATACTATATTTACATCATAGCAATAATCTTCATAATATTGATAAGACGCATGTATAAAATGATTTATTCAGATGCTCCATAATGCAGCTCTGATATATCATTGGAATAACCAAAAATTAGCTTTGATTCGTACATTGCACGTGCTATAGAACGTTATCTCAAGCCTCACAAGAGGCTCCCGGAGTTGCTCAACAAACTCAATCAAGCAGGCAAGCAACTCTTCATTGTCACTAACAGTCCTTACTCCTACCTGTGAGTTCACCTCGGGACTTGCTATTGCTAACCTTGTCAAGCGTTATTGTCAGCCTGGGGTTGTCCTCCACCACATACAGGGCCAAAGTGATGAGTTATCAAATGGGGGCGGAGTTTCGAGAATGGAGCGAGCTGTTTGATGTTATCGTCGTGGAAGCCAAAAAGCCATCTTTCTATCAGGACACTGTGAGGTGGGTAAAGGGTGGTTAAGCTAAAATGAGGACATCACAATAATCGCACATCTTGCCATTGTAGACCATTTCGACTGATAAACACGGCTTCCGTGACACCCATGTGGGTGAGGGTGGAGAGGCTGGTGCGCGGGGAGGTGTACCAGCAAGGTAACGTCAGGTCTCTCATTCGCCACATGAACTGGCACAGGAAAGCCATCCTCTACTTCGGAGACCACGTCTTCAGTGACCTAGCCGTGAGTGGGTGTTAGCCTAGGCGTGAAACAGTGTGAACCTGGTAATGGATGGGCGTTCATCTGATAGTGAATGGGCGCGGTCATCTGACAGTGAGTGGGCGTTCATCTGACAGTGAATGGGCGGTCATCTGACAGTGAGTGGGCGTTCATCTGACAGTGAGTGGGTGTTCATCTGACAGTGAGTGGGCGTTCATCTGACAGTGAATGGGCGGTCATCTGACAGTGAGTGGGTGTTCATCTGACAGTGAGTGGGCGTTCATCTGACAGTGAGTGGGCGTTCATCTGACAGTGAGTGGGCATTCATCTGGTAGTAAAAGCAAGGTATCTATTTTTTCTGGACATCTCTATTTTTTTTTTTTTTTTTAAAGGACAACTAAGAAGGACAAAGCTGGGGGAAAACAAATTACTAGAGCAGAATGAACAGGTGAATAAAAATATGTCGTCTTTATAAGCCCTTATTATTAATAGTGATTCTAGCTTCTCACCTCAAGTTTTCTGGAAGCCCAAATATGATCTGAAGTCCAGTGGTATTTTAGTACACACTCAGAGGAGAACGCGTGTCAGCTTGGCTTTCTCTTCTCTCAACTTAATAAACCAACTGCTAACTTTAGAATGGACTATTTTATGAGTGGACACATAACAGCTAGTATTCTATTAGCATGTTGTGACATGTTGACTATCCCTCTCTAGTGGATGATAATTGAGGAGACTATTGGTCCCTGTCGTGGTAATAGTGACAATTAACATCACTTTTGTGGATTAGGAGCCAGTGTTACACCACGGCTGGAAGACTGGAGCCATCATTCAAGAACTGGAAGAGGAAATTGAAATTGCAAACTCACAGGAATTTAAGCAATGGCTAGCTTGCATGCTTGCTCTGGAGAGTCTCCTGAAGAAACCAGTGAGTAGACGTATCTCTAGCATACACAGCTCATACAGTGTGTGTGTGTGTGTGTGTGTGTAGAATGTATCGCAGGTAGGGTTGGATGTACTGGATATGTGGAAGTCTGAGAGGAACCAGTACAGGTAAGTTGCCAGAGTTGTGTACTGTGTGTATTGTGTGTGATTAGATTAAGTTGCCCTAGCATGTGGTAAGTGCAGTTAGCTATAGCAATGACGTGTACATATTGATAAAAACTGGCTGCAATATCTACTGTACAAGAACTTTAAACAACTATAGTTAAGTCCACCTTAAATTTTCAGTAATGAAATGATTGAGTTTTTAAACTAATTTGATAATTGATCAATATTCAATAAGCAATATTCAATATTCAATATTCGTGTTCTATATTCTCTGGTTAGTTGAGAGTTCAAATTCACTTTTATTGTAGGCTTAGATTGAAGCAAGTTCACAACACCAGGTTTGGCAGTGTGTTCCGCACTGAGAAGAACCCCACTTACTTCTCTCGGCGCCTGGCGTCCTTTTCCAACTTGTACACGTCCAGTTTAGAGAACCTTTTGCAATATTCTATTGAGCACACGTTTATTCCACGCCGGGCAGCACTTCCCCATGAACCTGACTTGAACTTTGACCTCTAAGCATGCCAGACTGACTGATGACTTTCCCTCCAATTTTATTTCACATCTTTTATTATCATCTGGATAAATAGATCAGTTATTAATTTTCATTATTAATGACAATAATAATATTAATAAATTAAATGGTGTAGCACTAGGTTACTTTTATCTGGTCTAGAGTTTGATTTGGGAGGGAGATTGTAGCAACTTACCAGTGTCTGTCGTGGTAATGAGTTTACAGTAATAAGCTCATAAACTGCTTGAGCTCCTTGCCGTTCCTGAAGCACACCTGGGTTGGACATAAATACGCAGCAATCGTTAAGTAAGAAGGAGCCCTGATTATAATCAGCTGTATGCTGAAGGCACAGACAGAATATAGAAGAGAGAAATAAAGTGATTGTGAGTGAGGGGAGTAACTAGTCTCGCTAGGCCAGACCCTTTACCGTACACAAACAAGAAAAGGGTAGACTTTTTTCTTTTCTGTTCACATTATAAATCTGGATAGCATGTGCTGATGTTTACCTCGCCTCTTGTGCCTCTGCAAGAAGTACACGAAAATACACAACTGGTGCTAGCATCATTATTTCATAACTTACTGTGAATTAGGCTGGTTGATGTGGACAAAGTCCTGCCTCTACCTTGCTTCACCTTACTTCACCCTTGCCTCCACTGGCGGAAGATAGGATTGATTCGACCACTCTAGACACTTTCCTGCCTGCCACAGGGTTCTATGACCACTCTAGACACTTTCCTGCCTGCCACAGGGTTCCATGACCACTCTAGACACTTCCCTGCCTGCCACAGGGTTCCATACCGCTCTGACTGGGACTAGACTACTACAGAGTGATAGACCACCTCTAATCTCCCTCCAGTTCAGCAGGCTGGATGGTAGGGGTGCAAGAAAAGAAACCATAGGCTCTAGTCGTAGTCAAGGCTCTAGTAGTCAAGGCTCTAGCCACTCGGTAGCCAAGGCTCTAGCCACTGGTAGTCAAGGCTCTAGCCACTCATAGTCTAGGCTCTAGCCACTCGTAGTCAAGGCCCTTTCTACAACTGTAGTCTAGGCTCTTTCTACAACTCGGGAGGTGTTGTAAGGCTGAGCTGAAGGTAAACGCACTTAACTCCAGCTGCCTGGCTGGGGGGCTTAAAAAAGAAGAGGCTAGTACTACCAGACCTTGCCTGGTTACCATCGATAGCCTGATCCTGACCCTGATTACTGTTTGAGCCTGATCCTGAGCCTGAGCCTGAGCGACCCTGTGCCTGGTTACTGACTGGGATCGATCCTGAGCCTGAACGACCCTGTGCCTGGTTACTTGCTATTGTACCTTTATATAAACCTAGGTAACTTAGGTAAAGGGTTACTAGAGTTTCTAAGCTAAAGTGGTCTTCAGCTAACAGGAAAGTCAAGGTTTATTGAGGCAATGGAGTGGAAGGCCTGCCTAGTGGTGAGAGTGGTCTACCCCAGGCTTGTTGTGGACGACGTCTAGGCAGAAGTCTGGGCTTTGGCGGGCTGGTTGGCGGGCTGGTTGGTGTAGTCAGAACAGTTGCATCTTCCTCCTGAGGAGGCAAGGGCGAAGTAAGGTGATACTCGGTGATGAAGGTCAACGGCTGCTCTTGCTGAGGTGGTACACTTGGATGAACTGATGATGTTGCACTTCCAAAAATGGGCGTGGTACTTGGAAGGATGGGTAAAGGGTTTTGGATGATGGGTATTGTACTTCGGAAAGTAGGCGCGGTGCAATGGAGGGTACCGGGGATTGCAAATGAGGAACCTTCCATGCAGTGCTGGTTTTGTGTCACAGTTATGAAGTTGCTGGTATGAACCATTATTTGAGAGGAGGTATGAGAGGGCACCATGTGGGCGTAGCTGGTGGGTGGAGTCTTACAGGTGATTTTATTTGTCGGGAAATCCGTCGTGTGTAGAGGTGGCAGAGATATTTCTTCGGTCTTATCGGCAAGCCATGGGGGTCTCTGCACTGCAGGCTTTCGAGAAAAAATCTTCTTGGAATGCTCCAACGTTGTCGTCGGAGGCATTGGAGACGCAGGTGTTGGAGGTGGAGTTGGGGGCGGTACCGGTGTCAAGGATTGACCGTTCACCACGGAAGGACGAAAACCAGTAGCAGATTTCTTTTTCAAGTTAGACTTTGTGGCCGGGGGTAAAGGAGATGGCGGTGGAGAGTAAAGGAGTGGAGGTGGAACAGGAGAGGCCGGCAGGCAAAACCTGGCCCGTCTATTCTGGGTGGCCTTTTTCCGTGGGCAAGGCAGCGGTGGGGGCTGCGGTACATGAGATGGTGGGCGGGATGGTGGGCGGGATATGGACGGAGCTCTAGGCAAAATGGAGAGTTTGGCTTCCAGCGAAGCTTCGACAGACGCAGGTATGTGGCCTTTCTTTGAAGTGGGGTTGGTACGAGTGGGCCAAGTGATACTCCGAGGTGAACCAACAGGGCTGGATGAGAGTTGGAGTGTACCGTCATTGTGATCTGGTGGCTGTTGTGAACTCCCAGCTTGGCTTGCAGTATCGTGTGAAAACGCTGAAGAAGCACGAGGAGTTGTCATTGTTGGTTTGCAGAAGTAATCTCTCTGGTAGCACTTCAGAGTGGAAGCTCCTGGGACTCTGTAGTACTGGAGGGGCAGGCCACTGGGGTTGTCTGTTGGATCTGAGATACGAAAGAAGTCCAGGGGAGTGGGGCCTTCAGGATTAGTTGCAGGACTCAGTGGATCAGAGTAAAGTTGCGGTGGTGTTGGAGAGAGAGAGCCTCGAGAGGGAGGGCGCCGCAGGACGCAGTTAGGAGGGATCTTACGATGTCTGCGTTTCCTTCTGGCTGACCTTGAAGGCATCAACAAGAGCTTCCCATTTCAGTTGGAACTGCTCCAATGTCTGCCACACAACTGAGAAAAGTCTCTGCAAGGTTGTTTTTTTCTTCACATAACAAGTTTAGAGTTTTCTGGCACCTTCTGTTTGGTGTGTAAATTTGTGAGGAATGTGTCAATTTGCCTGTAAACGGGAGGTGCTAACAATCCGACTAGTTTAAAGGTCACTCTAATTATTGTAATTACCCGCATGCACCAGCATAGCAGGGTAAAGTGATTACTTTCATTTTAATTGTCCGTACATGTTTATTATAATATGCGTGTGTGTTAGTACATACAGTATGTCATAATTGCCAACTTTCCTGAAAGCTCCGGGGCAGTCCTGTGTTTATCACTCAGTCAATGTCCTGCAACAGACTGGAACTTTTTCTATTGTTTGTCCCAGAAATTGATGAACTTAATGAATGATCTGCAAATACGGTACTTAGCTAATTTACCCATAATAGTTGGAGGCTTATAACTTGTGAATGCTTCCACTTTTAAAAACTTGGTTCAAAATTCACTAATTATAGTGTTCATTTCTTTCCCTGAAATTGATAAATTCAATTGGAAGTGAAGTTACCGCACAATTTTCAACCAGTATGTCGGCAACCATTACCTATTATCGTGGGTTCGTTATTGTGGTTTTTCCACAATTGTCATGAAGTTCTTTACCCATTTATAGGCCACACCCAACACCATGCCCATCACGACGCCTATAGATAGCAATTCATGCCTAGTTTTTTTAGTTCTGCTGGAACTTGAAAAGCTTAGCTCAGAACAGCTTATGAGTTGACTCAATTTATTTGGCCAAACCGCTATAGTGGGCGGGCCCAGTGCTCACCTGAGCTCTAGCTACTGAATAGAGAACCAACCATCTTATTCAAGCAGTTGACATTGAAACATCAGGTACAGTTGGTAGATAGAAGTATCTTGGGCTACCAAAGAAGACTTTCTATCCAGTCCCTGTTTCATTGGTTTTCTGTGGCTATGTAAGGGAAACACAGCAGCAGTATTTATATTTAGTGCACTTAACATTTTTGAAACAATGATAGTTTATTATTATTGCATTTTACTGAAACGATTCCTTCAATCTTTTTTACAACTTTTTTTTTTGTATTAAGTTATCTAAACTGAAATGTATGCTTGTGACAGATATACAGTTAACCTAGTTTTATTCTATATCCAGTAATAGTAAGAAACATTTCATAAGTTAAGAGACAGTGCTCTAAGAAACAGTACTTGATGCGAAAGAGAGATCAAAAGCACTAGACTACTTAGCAATAATGTGTAGACATTGTTAGGTAGATGTGTTTTCATCGAGTGGAATAACTGCCATTTATAAGACTAGCGAGGAGGAGGGATGGACTTGTACGAGCGAGTTTAAAAGGGACAGATAACGTTTTTTAAACCACTTTATTATTACCGTACAAAAGACTCAATTTAAAAAAAAATCATGTTATTTTGTTGTTGTTGTTGTTGTTGACATGTAGTTAATCTGACGTCTAGACTTCAATAATTAAAGCAGTAGTAATAACACGGCGGTGGCTTGGGCACTTTCACCCACTAATGCATGTGATATTAAAGGTGCTCACTGGTATAGGTAGGTGATGATTTAGATGTCACGAGCTATTTACGAGTGATTGTATCAGTTGTACCTCTAGATCAGTTGCAATAATTTAGTGCACACACACACACACACATGTTGCATCTGTCTAGGTGTTACTTCCCTCCAATTGTTTTTATCAGCTCTTGTTGATGGTCTAGTTGTGGGTTGAAGTAAACACATTGAAGTATGTAGCTACAGAAGGTCAACAATTTTAGACATGGACTTTGTACTACTATGAACTTTAGCTGGTATGAATGTAAAAAAAGTAATATGTGAATCTCGATCTTCTCAAGACGCTATGGTCAAGACGCCATGGCAACATAATATTGTTGTGATTTTTGTTGAATTTATTAAAATACTGGAGTACAATAGAGATTGAAAATTACATTACATTATAGTACAGAATTGCACTTGACGCAGAACTGTGACAGACCTGTGCATATGTGGTTACAAAAACACCTATGTTTCAGATTACTAATGTTTCAGTTTACTGATGTTTCAGTTCCTGAAATAAGAGAATGTCCATGCTCGAGTGAAACCCGGTGTCCAGTCTGGTAAGTGGTGGTCAACACCAATGATACGAGGGACTATTGGGGGTAAGGGATCCCTGCCCTCGGTGTCTGTCGAGCTGCCATTGCGTCCGTTCTTCACTCCTGACATGCTTGAAATGGAGCCGGATCTGGAATGGACGGAGCTGGAAATGAAGGAATGTGCATGCAGGTGATCCCCCCACTCTGAGGAGGTGGGGCTGACTGCCTTCATGTAGCCTCCAGACTTGCGAATCCTTTTGCCGTGATCCACCGGGTGAGTAGAGGACATGTCACCATCTCCAGAAGCATCCAATCCTGAGCTGTCTCTACTGTTATTCCGAGATTTCCTGGTTTCATTCCCAGAACCATCTCTACCATCACTTAACTTATTTCCAGCAGCACCATCGTCATCATCCGTGAAAGTGTTTCCCCCATGCCCGAAGCGACCTGCTTCTTCTTCCCTCCCAGTCATGGAGTTAAAGCCTTTATCATGACCTGAACTTCCACCATTAGCAAGACCTGATTCATCGCTCCGATTCAGCAAGTGCTTACTGCCATCGTATCGTCCTGATGGATTAGCGCTATTCAGTGATGAGCCGGTGGTGCCAGTGATGTTCATGTTGCCGAGACCCGATGTCAACTTGCCACTGACTGTGTCTCCATTACTACTTGCATTGTTTGAGTTGATGGAGTTTGAACCAGTGGATCCCGTACCTCCATTGCGGCTAGACATCGCATGGCCTTGATTTGAACTGTCACCAGAACCAGTTCCACCATTAGTTGAGACCCCTTGCCTGTTATTATCGGCCAGTGCGTTGCCTTCCCCAGTGTTGCCAACACTGCCATTCATCCCATCTCCTCCCAGCCTTCCTGTTCCACTGGCCTTGCTATTCTTCACCAAATTGCTATCGCCTCGGGTGCCATCATCCATTCCATTGGCTCCTCCCACTCTGCGACCACTACCATGTCCATCGGTGTTCAGATCAGTGGAAGATCCGTCGCTTCCCGAGTCATCCAACTTGAAGGTTATTCGTTTTTTCTTTTTCTTGGCATCACCGTCATCTCTGTTCCACTGCCAGTCTCCATGACCAGATGAACCCGTCTTCTTGTAGCTAGACTTCAACCTGGGGAGCTTCCCTTTCTGCGACGTTCCCCCTGAGACCCCCACAGCTTCTTTGCTTGTAGCTTGCGATTCTCCTGTGGCAAACATCCCCGGCTTGTAGCTGGCTTGAGCATGCTTCTCCTTGTTGCCAGTGTACCACAGACCTTCTCTGATAAGTCTGGCCAGCTCTTCGTCGCATGGGACTGAACTGTAGCCGTACCAGTGGTCTCTACATCTGGGGCAGTGGAACTTGGGGACGTCGACATCACCAGACACCCAGTCACGACGACTAGCCTGAGCAGCAAACAAAACACAGGAATAATAATAGTAATAATTAATAGTAACGATAGTAATGATGATGGTAATGATTATGATGATGATAAATAATAATAATAATAATAATAAACAACAATAATGGTGGAAACAACATACCAGGACGAAAGCTAAAGTTTGTGAAATTTTTGTAACGGTCATAACAAAAATTTATCTGAACTTTCAGTTATTGACTAATCATGAAAAGATTTCATTATATCAATAGAAAGCACTTGTTAATAGTTCAAACAAAATAGTGCATCGAGATTTTTTTGACAACTCAAGTGCTAATACTATAAGTGGGCGTGGCTTGCATACCTTATTCTCCACTCCTAGAGTGTTGCAGGAGAGCAAATTTCCGAGGTTCTCGTTCTTGTCATCCTCGTAGTCATCATCAAAGAAGGAATCCAGAGAGCCTGAGCTCAGTAAGTCTATGTCACTTCCGAGTAGCAGGTCCGGCTGACTGTGGCTGGTGTTGGCGTCGGGGTACACCTTGGCCACCCAACCTCCTCGTTTATTGCTGTGTCGCATGAACACGCGGCCGGACAAGGGACGTGCTCCAGAAAGTGGGCGTAAGCCAGATTGTGGGCGTAAGCCAGACTGTGGGCGCTGTGTGTTCATGTGTGGTGATATTTTGTTTATTGTAATTACTAACTATTGATGACATAGCCATTATTATTATAGATGATGATTCAAAGAATATTTGCATTTATCTCTTTAAAAATTAATTTCACCATTTATTTGATTTATTTGATTTCCTTTTCTCCCTTTAAAGCTATTCTAAATTTATTTTTAAAACCTGCAATATTTCCATGTATGTTTCAATGGCAACCAGTGGTGAATTATCTTACCTCTATTTTGTGACCTGCTGGTTTGTCCATTGGAGGTAGTCTTCTAGAAGATGGAGGCCTCTTATCAGGAGATCTTCTAGCAGTAAGGGACGAGGGAGGTCTGTTTGTCCCCACTATGAAGTCTGGCTGCTGCTCTGCAGTAGTTGTTGAGCCCCACCCATTCTTCTGTGGCAGTGCACTTTGAGATCTGGACCTCCTGCAAGTAAGGATATTGAAAGTAATAACGGTTGCGAGGCATATATGAGCTATCTATTTACCTGGCCATCTTCTCAGCGAGTTCAAACTAGTCTAGATGGTCCCTGTGTTTATTTGTGTACGTCAGAGTTTTGGTATGCTAAGATGATTAAATTCATTAGTACAATAGCTAGACGAGTGTCCTGCGCAGCAGCTGAGGCATCAAACCACAACCTCCGCGCAGCCGGTAAATATCGACCCTACACGCACCGCACTATAAAGTCGTAAGGGTCACAATGGAAGATAGCTCAGAGGGAAAGAAGTTAATTGCGCCAGTTATGGATGAAGAAAGGGACGTAGAGTCGTCTCACCAGCTACTAAGCCGTCCCTCTCCCCCTCCACCTTACGAAGAAGAGGTGCGCGGTGCATCGCGCTCTAGCAGAAGATACTGGATCATAGCGACTATAGTTTTGTGCCTTTACGGATTCTTCAAGGAGTTCAAGCCTTCAGAGCCCTTTTTAACTCCTTATCTCACTTCTTCTGTCAAGAACTTCACCAAAGACCAGGTAAGCTAAGCCCTCAATTTGTGGTGACCCTTACCTATTTAACATAAGAATGATTTGTTTCAGAAACAAATAAATATCCTTTCACTGTTCGTTCAAATACACCACAAACTCTTGTGAAGAGTAGTGAGGTTTGATGATACTCCATTAAAGATGAGTGGGTGGTAGATTTTTTTTATTGAGTTTATAGATAGGGTTTTTGCTAGTGAAGTAGTTTGAGGGGGAGTGCAACAACTGGGTGGGAAGTGGAAGGAGGGAGGGGAGGGGGGGCAGGATAAATTAATTAGAGAAAAGACCCACATCTAACACATGCCACAGGAATATGACATCTCCATGGGAATGACATAGGTTTGGTCAAACTGTATTATGTGAGGCCTCAATGCTTAGGGGAAATCTATGCTGTGTAGGCATGCTCAGATGATGCAACAGGATTGTAGGAAGCAAGTTGAAGTGTGGAGACCATTTACCAAGTGTATTATTATCCCTGAGTAGGGAGTGGGTTTTCAAATACGGAATTGACTGTGGCTGATCGGGGGCTTTAGATAAAAACAGCTCCAGTCTAACTCCTGCTCACAATTCCAGTATGTTCAAATCCATGGACCAAAACAAATTAATTTTGAACGTGTACCCACAGTGACAACCATTATCTAATGGAGGGTATACCTCCCTACCCTACCTTAGCCTCTTTGGCGTCTGAATTTCTTGCACCAAGATTTTGATTTTTTTAACTTTCAGTATAAAGTTGCAAGCCATTTCAATTTAGTCTCTTCAAACTGCAAGCAGGAATAGTAATTGTTATATGCTACAAACATGAGCAGTAATGAATGGTCCATAGCTCTCAATGTAACTATGAGTTGCCATCAGTGCAGACACTCTCTCATTGGTACCAGTTTCCAAGGAGTCTTATCTTATCATCAGAATGACAGGCGGGCAAGTAGCCCTTGTTGCCTTTATTGAAGTGTCGAACAATACAGTGTATGCACTTGTCTGGTTAGTAATACATGCTGTGTGATTCTGTTGTCCCTCCTTACCTAACCACACTGTAGTATTCTAAGGCTTGTGTTCTAGGGGCCACACATGAGAAGAGGCAGGACTTGTAGGAATACTGAGGCTTGTTGTGTTTTGAAGTGTGTTAAATAGGAAATGTGTTTTAGTAAACAAGAATTTGCACAAGAAGGCTTTTCCTATATCACCTTTTTATTGCTTATTTCATTAGTTATTATGCTTCCCTCCCCCCCACCCCCCCTCCCCCACCGCCCAAGTTGATACACACATAATTTGTGTTCAATAAATATTATTTATTTGATACCAGAGGATGTCACACGTCTGATTGCTGTACTTGCACTCGTACAAAGCCAACAGACTCATGATATTCTCCGGTATCAAATGAATAATGTATTTTTAGAACGTAGCTAGTGGCATGCGAGTAATTTGATTGGTCCATTGTGCCTTGTGGATTTAGAAATCCGAGTATATTGGATGCTTGTTGCTACGCTGCTCTAAGCTCTACCGTCATGATTTTTTTTTTTTTTTTTTTTTTTGTTACTAAGTTTTTAGCCGTTGCTACATTCTAAAACAGTTATCATGTGCTGGTAACGTTCAAAAAATCTTTCGGCCTCAAGAAGTGTCCTCGCTATGCTTGAATGGCACAGCTCAAGGCCTCAGATTCCTGGAATCCTAATCTAGCTATTATATAGTCTTGTTATCTTAGGCCTAAAATTTCTAGTATGCAATATGTTACACAATTATCCAGATCCAGTTGTATCATGCCTTAATTTGAGCAGTTTTCACATCTACCCCTCCCCCCTCCCCCTCCCCCTCCCCCTCCCCCTCTCCAAACTTTGACCAATGTGGATACACCATGCAATGCATACTCTAAAGAGGTCAAAACATCAATTTTGTAGTCATGGTGATACACCACTCTCAGCAGACGAGTGACCATAAACACTGAAAATGTCGAGCACACACAATGTTAAGCTGTCTGTGAGCATCTCTACATGTAACTTCTCCATCTTCCTCTATCGGAGTACATTAGTCAAACTGAAATGCACCCCATCAGCTGCTGGTAACCTTTTACTCCATGCAGAAGGTTGTATGGGTTTTTCATTGTTTTTGTAATCATAAACATTGTTCTGATTGCAACTGATTCGAAAGGAACCAGAAAGTGGAAGCTGACTGCAGTTTGAAACCCCGATTTCGTTGTCTTGGTCCCCTAAACATACAAGGATAAGTAAACTCATGTTCTACTAACATTTCTAGCTTAAGGTCAACAAGCATGCCAAAGTTCTACAGCATAATGGAGTAGCCATTGCATCATTCTTTTCTAGTATTTATCTTTGCTGCTAGTCAACACACAGTAGTTTAGAGATCTACTTGACCAACAGAGGACCATTCATTATACCCCACAGTTCACTTCAGTAGGAACACTTCATTTAGCTTTGAACTCTCCAATAGAAAAACAACAATGACTGCTATGGTTTCACAAACTGATCCTATTCCAGCTACGATTGTCATTTGCTGCTATTAGATCCAATGAACATCACATGACACAGTTAACCCTAGACAGTGAATTACTCTTGGTTCGAGCCACTTGAAATTCTATTTATTCTGAAATCACAATTGAGGATATTCACTTTTGTGTGTGTGTGTGTGTGTGTGTGTCAGGTCAATACCCAGATCTACCCTTACTGGCCCTATGCCTATCTCGTCTCATCGTTCTTCGTGTTCCTCCTCACCGACTTAGTGCGCTACAAGCCCATCATCCTCCTGGAGAGCATGGCTTACCTCTCCACCAGATTCCTCCTCATCTGGGGCACTTCCGTCAATGCCATGCGGTGGATGCAGGTGGCCTACGGTGTTGCCACGGCAACAGAGATTGCGTACTTTTCGTACATCTACATGGCCGTGTCGGATGTGCACTACAAGAAGGTCACCAGTTATGTGCGAGCTGTCCGGTTGTTCGGCCAGTCCATGGCCGGCCTCTTGGGCCAACTCCTAGTCTCCCTGGACCTGCTGGACTACCTGGCACTCAACTACATCTCCCTGGTCAGCGTGGGCTTAGCATGTGTGGTTGCCGTCTTCCTCCCACATGTGTATGACTGTACCTTCTGCACTTCCTGTCCTCCTAGCCTGCAGGCATGCCGCTCCACCGAAGCAGCTGGGAACAGCCTGAAGGCGTGGTTCTCTCGTGAAGTGATGGACCGTGCTAAAGACTTCCTCAAATTTTACCGGCAGCTGAACCTCCTTCGCTGGTCTGTGTGGTGGGCGTTGGCCATGTGCGGAGTGCTACAGGTGGGCAATTACGTTCAGAGTCTTTGGAAGGAAGTGGCCAGATCTAGTGGAGCAGCGTACACATATAACGGTTTGGTGGAAGCCATGGCTACTCTGTGCAGCGCGGGGGCGGCATTTATGCTGTCTTTCCTGCGAGTGGATTGGTCATTGTGGGGAGAGGCAACCATCGGGCTCCTGTCCTTGCTGGATGCCGCCGTTCTGTTTCTGTCTGCTGTGTTACCGTACCTGTGGGCCGTGTATTTGTGTCACATTGTGTACAGAACAACGTATGCTTTCCTCATCACCATTGCCAGGTGAGATACCAGCTCCTACCTCTCTCTCTTTCTTGTGGCTATGTGGTACAAATAACTCTTAGTGGTGAGGTCAGGTGTGAAGCCTGTGGTGTGAACATGACTGCTTGTTTCTAGTAGTAGGTTTTCAGATAATTAACGAGACTACTAAAAGTTTGTTTTGGTAGCTTATTTGCCACTGAATAGCAGTACAAGATTGTCTTAGTGTGACTTAGCTATTAATGTCTGTTACATGGTTATTTTTATATCATACCCTTATTGTTTGCTGGTGCACATACTCTTAACTGTAACTGATGACATTCATGTCCTGTATTGAATCATCACTCCATGTTACCGTGGAAGTTGTGCAATGCAACTTTGTATGTGACGAATGCTATTCACGAGGAGTAGAGGTTACTCCCTGCATCTGGCCGATAAAGTGAATTCATCTTCATGGGCCAGTCACATGTAGACGTACACACTCAGTGTCGCTGCTATATTAGGAACTTCCCACTCTCTCTGTGCAACACTTTACTAGCAGGTTTCCATTTACAGGTCTCTGCAAGAAAGACACAATGAAAGGTTTACACTAATTGTGAGGAAGAGATAATGGAAGCCTTAGCAGTTGGGTAGCTCCAAGGGTTGGGCCTTCTTATTGTAGTGGTGAAAGAAGGCCAATGTAGCTTTCTCTTTATGCTATGGTTGTTCTTCATTTGTTGTGTGGCTGTTGCTGCAGTACTCAGCTGGCTCTGCAAGTTGACCACAAGAGCTATGCCCTCATATTTGGCTTCAACACTTTCCTGGCACTCCTCTTGCAGACCATACTGACTCTGGTAGTTGCAGACGAGCGTGGACTTGCCTTGCCCATACCAACACAGGTGGGAAAAATAAAAATGCAACTGGTACTCCAATTCTATTTAATGCCCATCATGTGTGTGTTAACATGGATATAGTTCATAGTGTACAGTGGGTACTACTTTGTGCTGACTCTCATCTTCCTCTTTGCTGGAGTGTACAAGCTGACTAGTGAAGGTTGGATAAACAGCTTCAGGAGGTGCTGGATTCCTCGGTCAAGAGAGCTGGCCACTACAGCCAGGAATTCTCACAACCTCCCTACCATTCAAGCCGATGATGATGAACAGAGAAACAAGAAAAATTAAATACAAATTCGTCACAGAGATTATTCATTTTTCAAAGTATGATTTTAAAAACACAAAAATTATTTCATTTTCAAGACCACGCCAACAACAATACATTACATACTACTAATAACAACAACGAAAACAAAACATGCAAAATGAGCTCACAGTGCCGCACAAATAAGATGGTTACAATACCAGTTCATTTAAGAAGAGAAGGAAGATGTAGAATAAATTTTTGCTACTTAAATATTATATTTTACAAATTTTTTTTTGTTTGTTTACTGTGGATGTGAGGGGCTAAGAGAGTGCTTCGTATGAACTCTGCTTGCGGCTTCGGAGTCTTCCTATTAGGTAAGCTATGAGCACGACGATCACTAGACCTGCCAGAGCTGCTCCAACTGCAATGGGAACTATCTTGTTTTGCTTTGAATCCAGTGTACATGAGGTTGCTACAGGAATACATACGGGAGGGTTTCATGAGAAATTTCATTGAATATGTTGGATGTTTCAATCATTGTGTAACGATTAGGAGAGACAACATTGATATAGCATGATCAGTCAAAACACCACTAGTCAACATTTTAAAGTGCTGAGGAATTTTTTTTTTATCAGGACTAACATTTAGCTCGGATGAACAATTCATTGATTGTTACTGACATCTTATTGCTAAATTAAATGACTCAAAACTTTCTCAGACGAAAGCAAAAAATACTTTTGCATGTTACTTTCACTTACCAGATCCCAGTTGCCCATCATTATCCTTGAATCTGAAGACTTGTACTTGCAGGGAAGAGATGGTCAAGTTGGCAGTGAACATAGCAGGGTTTCCTGTGACATTGGACAACGTCAGCTCCTTTTCGGAGTCACACTTGAAGGAACGAGTATAACTGACTTCCTTAGCATTCCTATCCAGATCCGAGGAGCTCGCGGTGAAATTAACTGTGATAAACACACCTTCAGTGAAGCCACACCCACTTTTAAGTATTGCAAAACAACCCTTCTAGCATTATGCCTAGCCATTCAAACCAAACACCCCCTCCCTACCAACTCAAGCATACCTTCGCTGTAGGACACACCCAATTCTTCGATGCTCCAAGCCTTGTCACTCTATGACAAACAAATACATACACACAACTAAAAAGTGTGTAATGATGATGCTAAAGGCTATACACGCGTCAAAATGGGAATTCGTCTACAAATAAATCCAATCCTCTCCTATACCGTAACTACCTCACCACACAAACAAACTAGTTAAAATCACATCCACCACTGCACACTACCACTACCCTGGTGAGTGCTTATACCTTCTCCTTGCCCTTAGCTCAACATACCCCATTGAACTTCATCATCACTGTAAATAATGTTGGTTGGTCTGTATCAATGATGAACACTGTAGCCTTTTTGGTGCTGTTTATGCAAGTGGAACTTTCTACAACAATCTCTCCATTCTGACTGTTGCTGGCCAGTGTCACGTTCACCACATTAGCTTGTGTACTCTTTAAGGACAGAAACAAGCACATTATTTCATACACCACGCTCAAGCTAGCTAAACTACAGACTTACGTTCTTCACCACGACCTTCAACACAGCTGTCATATTCAAGCAAGTCATATTAGTGCTGGAGTCTGACAAAGTGTATCTCTGGGCCTTAGGATCAGTAGGAGTAGGCGGGAGGGTGGGCGCCGTGATTGGGGGAGGACTGGGAGAGCTTGTGGGCGCTGGAGGCATAGCTGAGCTGGTAGACGGTACTGGCGCACTTGTCCCTGTCGGCATTACACTGCTAGAGGGCATTACACTGCTAGAGTCCATTACTTCATAGTCCGCCACATCGTCATAATCTTCTGCCGACACTGTGCAAACAAAAACTGGTCAAAGACGGCATTCCCCGGCCCATAAACCTGCCTATTCTATACTCGTCTCCGCCGCTCCGACTTACCACGAGAGCACGCTATCATGGCCAAGGTGAGTACAGCTACTAAAGTCCTCATGTTTGTTTAACTCTAGAGCGCTACAGACCTGACAAACTTATTAAACACAGGGCGGGGAGAGGAGGTCAATATTGTCAACACTGTGAAGAGGGAGGCCGCGAGATTGAAGGTCATGTGATGATTACGTCATGACAAAGTAATTACTGAATATTTGTGCGTGTACGATTTTAGGACAACACACCATGAACAATGGCAAGCCAGCTCGATCTCCACGCGACGTCAGCGCGGCAGTGTCGACCATTTTGGTATCAACTTTCAACATCCATAGGTCAATTACAAAAGAGCAATCGAAATTTTCAATATTGTATTGTGCATTATTACTTGTACACATGATATGTTGCACACAAACACACATTGTGATGACGCCAATGCCTTATTCACGTTTGAATGAGCGAGTGTTGGGAGAGAGAGAGAGTGAGCAAGGAAGTGAACTCTTGGAAACTTCCAGTAAAGAAGAAAAGGAGTGCAAAATTTTACAACACAAGGAGCACGCTCAGTGATGTCTTAGTTAGGAGAGAGGTTCGTAGGACTGTCGGCGACTTCTGAAGCGGCCGATGAGGTAGGCAATGAGAACGATGACCACCAGTCCTGCTAGGGCCGCACCCACTGCAATAGGAACTATCTTGTTGCCTTGGTTGGACTCCACTTGACAAGTGACACCTAAACAAACAAACAAACAAAAACATAAACAAAATTAGAATAGCTAATCAAACACACAAGGAAATAGCTAAGCACAAACACACAACAAGAGTAGCCAAACTATACAGTAGATTAAGTAAGGCCATGCAGTGTTGGCAATGACAGACATGAGATATCGACACCCACACACAAGTGACTGGTTAATTGGACTATGCGATGTGTGGCATTATTTTACCAGTAGGGTGCACGGGGTCTGGGGATGTAGCACAAGCCGTCTTAGCTAGATTTTTTTTTTGTTCAATTTATTATAGCTGATTTTGAGAAAATGCCACAAAGGAATAGGAGAGTGTCTTGAACTCCATTAACTATTACTGCACGTATCCGTGACACTATAAACAAATCCAGCCACTGGCAGTAAGAAGTTAGCTGAGCTTCATTTAGGCCTCTTCAAAGAACTATGCTCGACTTATATGGCGTGAATAGCATGAGTAAACGGATCATGTAGACTTCTTTCCCCTGCGGTAAGTGAATACTCGGCAATACAAGTATTCCAAGCTTCATAGTGCAAGTTATACAGCTAGTCAGAGCTTACGACTGCACCATTAGCTAAAGCTAACAACTACTTCTCCATTTCTACCATAAAAATTAAACAATAAAAAAAAAATTAATAATAATAAAGGAAAAAATAAATAAAGAAATAAAAAAATAAAATAAAAAAACACCCATAAGGTTTTACAGTGGATACGGAAAATAATCATTTGCAGCGTTCCAACGAATTTCCCTGTCACACATACACTTCAACACTTGACAATCTCACACATGTCTATTCAACATACACGTTTTATAGAGTTGGACAGATAATCTATCGGTCTATCGTTTATCGGCCTACTTTTTCAATATCGGTAACGGCAGTTAACACTACCCGCCGTACCGATATAATTAACCGATAGAAAAAATTTCGTACTCGCCGTATGGACACTGAACGGATGAGTAAAGACAAAGAAACTTAACTACGATGTCTAAAAAGAGGTCACCATTTTGGCACTACTTTGTTCCTGGCGCTAAAGACTCTAAACTAGTACCATTATATTTCTGATCATGTAAAAACTAAGTTTTCAAAATTCAATGAATATATCTATCTGTTATCGGTATCGGCCTTGATTCTAGATACAATATCGGTTATCGGTATATCGGTAAAATCTTCTATCGGTGCAACTCTAACGTTTTATCTGACACTTCAACACCCGCCTACTAAACCCATCCAATCACAGCCTGCTGGACACACCCACACCTTCCTGCTGGACACACCCACATCTGTCTGCTGCTAATTATGACACGACGATAGAGGTATTACCCACTATAGCCAGTACCTTACGGGAAGTTGATAGCTTCACATTTTTTCAAAAAGTCAGCCCAAAATATAAAAAAAAGGTATGTCTTCAAAATCAGAGCATGACAGACAGACAGACAGAATGACTACTATAACCCAATCGCGCTTGCACGCTGTGGGTTAATCACATTCTGACTTGAAATAGGCACAAGTATTGTGTACATCATAAGCACTGCAAGAGATGCTATTTTCATTGCCTCTCCTCAAATTTAAGATGACTGTTTTTGACCTTTTTAAATTGTTTCCTGTATGCAGTCCTGTCCAACCTAGACTTAGCTGCTTCATCCAGACGAAAAATTACACAAGTAAAAAAAAAAAATAATAATAATAATAAATAAAAAATAAATAAAAACTAGGTTTGTTGGAATGGTTTATTAAATGTACCAGAAAACTAACCCCTGCTTCCTTTCTATCAATGCCACTCAATACCTATGGCAGCCACTAACAACAATAACAAAACAGCATAAACCAAATAACAATGCAAATACAATTGTTGCTACATGTAATACGTCCAGATTCAGACAGTAGCAGTAAATCGTGTCGTCAATAGGTCAGCCTGCCCACTCTTTTCTAAGCAGGTATTGATGTCCAAATAATATGTAGCACCTTGAAACCAAAAGTGACTTGAATGCGGTATTGACACACAAGCGGCAAAGAGTGGGAGTTATAAGTGAGTCTTAAAATGTGCTCACAATTAATAATAACTGTACACCAAACAGTATTCTGGGAGGTCACCACGGATACCAATTAGATTGGTCACACATGCGTACACATACAATAACTAGAGAAATTTACCATTGATAAATTCACCGGACGTAGCATTTTTAAACTGGAATGCCTGCATCTTCACCTCCTTGAAGAAAAAGCTTGGGAATAAGTTGTTAGGGTTGTTGTTGGAGCTGTTCGTCACGTTGGTGAAGTTCACATAGAATGAATGCTCACACTGGAAGAATCTTTGGTACCCTATACCCTGGCTATAGGGAAAACTTTTGTTGCCAAAGACAAAGAATGTCCCTACATACAACGGCAGAGAAAGAGTCACAGAGAGGGTGGCAAAAATGAAGTAAGGCTGGTAAGGAGCGGGGTGGGATAGGGCAGGAGAAAGAGTATTACACTAACATGTTTTGTTGTCGCTGACCACATTCTCTGCAGTATTATCATTAACTATGAATTGGAGCTGTTCAAGAGTCCAAGTATTTGGCTTTGGTTTCTGTAAAGGAATTGAAGTGCTTCACAATAATACTGACAATGAGGACATAACCTATCTAATAACTCACTGCACTCAGTATTATCCCCAAAGTGACTCCATGAACACTCGTATCTTCAAGAAAAATTTTAGCTTCTGACTTTTCTATGCTGCAAAAAGATTGATTAGTTGGTGTTCCTTTAAATGTAGTATTTGGCAATGGTTTTCCCTGTTAAGGAAAAAAAGAAGATAATATATGGGGAATTTCTGAACACTGTTCCAGGCATACTTACTGTTTCATTTTTTCTGCTTATCATTACCGAGATACTGGTGTTCATTCTAAAGCAAGCCTGGTCGCGTTTTTTAGTGTCGTTCAACTTGTACAACACATAGGTGGTGCTAGGAGGAACTGGTGCCAAAGTTGTTGCTATTGGAGTTGTTGCAGTAGTAGCAGAACCATTTGTTGTATTTCTGTTGGTGGTAGTCACTATATGAGTTGTAGCACCAGTAGTGGGACTATTTGTTGTACTGTTGCTGCTATTATCCGTCTGATACCCGTACATATCATAATCCTCAACGCCTAATGCGACACATACAAAATAGTTGCATGCTGCTAGGTATATAAAGAATGGGGGCATACCTATTGCTAGGACGAGGCTCAGCGCAAGTAGAGCACAGCTAAATCCCCACGACATGATTCTCACTCTTCCTTCCTTTCCCCTCCTCACTTTATTACCGTCGAGTTGTAATCTGGTCACGAGACGATACCGTTAGCATCATGTGATTACTTCTTACCTGTTTGGGAAAGGGATCGTTATGTTCGGCTATGTTGGGAGTCGCTAAATACTTTTACTAATGAGAGAATTGATACCGCAGTGAAAAAAAAAAAACAGTAATAGAATTTCATAATAAATAGGTGATCTCCATTGCGCAAAATGAAAGATAATGGTAGCTATAATATTAAGCACCAGTAAGATAGCTATTGTAACTCCCTCCTTGATTAATTCCCAGACATAGGTGCAGGGGGTACAAGTTTATCCAGATTCTGATATGGGGGAGGCAGGTTTGCCTAGCAATATAATTATCTATAAGTTCTATACAGGCTGAAGAATTGAAGAATACACTTCAGTTATTAACTCAATAGCTAGCGTATGTGTCCTTTCCATAGCAAAATTAGCATTTCCATATTATCATGATATTACAATAGCTAAATGCTGTTTGAATTTGGACCCAATAAAAAAAATACACCACATCGAAATGTTAACAATTGATATTGCACAATGACCCCAATACAATTGTTAAGGAAATTTCAGACATAGTCGTACTAAATAAAAGAGTTTGAAGATTTACTTTTAGTTTTTTCATAATTGTTTATGTAAAGAATTGGCTATCTGTTTCTTCAATATCATGTAAAATTAATTAGTTTAGCTACTATCAAGTGACTTATTCAGTTAATCATGTGCCCCTGCAAATTCTTCAATGAAATAGCTATTGAGTTATAAATAAAGTACTGATTTGTTTATATAGTTAGGATATACATAATATACACTTAACTGTATATTTCAAGGCAAATTGGTTACAACAGAGGTTCTATAATTTTTTCATCCATTCTCCTCGTAGTTTTTTTAATGGGATGTGTTGTCTTCTTGATTTTGTTTATTTTGTCTCTGATTAGAATAGGGAAACACCAAGCTTTCTCTTGGGTACTAGCTACTTCCTGCACATTTTGTTGTTTATGTCCTTGCTCTAGATGTCACAGTCACTTTAATGTATCACTCCGTTCTCACACTTAGCTGTTTTATTATCATTTATATGCCTTTTCTTTTCTTTTAGCTAACTAGGCTGCTCTCTTGTACATAGAGTTTGTCCTTCATCCACCCATTATGTCACATTTCATCTCTTTTAATTCTCTTTGTTATATAGTGGTTGTAAAGTTATATAAAATAATTCAGCGAGCGAGCGAAGCGAGCGAAGCTGACTATCAGTCGTGTTCAATTGAGATTTCAGATATATATAATATATATATATGTAGGTATGTATGCGTACGTCAAAAATTTTCGCCCGCGCTTCTAATTACGTAAGTTAGGTAAAGCGTTCACAGTTCCAGTATTTTTCAATTAACGAGCACGGAGAATCCTGCTGCACTGCCTTACCAACTTTGTTTCAACCAAAAAGTTTATAGCTACTCTCTTCTTGGCGAAAAACTGAATGGCATATTGCCAAGCTGCGCTTCTTTGACACTGCTTTCGAAGTTTATTCAGGTAATTCTGTTATTGTTAACTCTACATGCCTAATCATTGCTATTATTTAGTGTTTTCCTTCACAAATCATCTTTACCCATACTCATATATTTACTCGCTCGCCATGCATTTGCGCTATTCGAGCGCACCACTAGTAATAATAATTGGCGAGCGAGCGTAGCGAGCGAGACACTTACAGGGGTAACACAATCGAAAATCGGGGATGTTTGTTTATTTATTTATTGGCGAGCGAGCGAAGCGAGCGAGACACTATCAGGGGTAACTCAATCGAGATTTCGCTATATTTATTTATTCAGCGAGCGAGCGAAGCGAGCGAAGCTGACTATCAGTCGTGTTCAATTGAGATTTCAGATATATATATATATATATGTAGGTATGTATGCGTACGTCAAAAAATTTCGCCCGCGCTTCTAATTACGTAAGTTAGGTAAAGCGTTTACAGTTCCGGTATTTTTCAATTAACGAGCACGGAGAATCAACTTTGTTTCAACCAAAAAGTTTATAGCTACTCTCTTCTTGGCGAAAGACTGAATGGCAAATTGTCAAGCTGCGCTTCTTTGCCACTGCGTTCGAAGTTTATTCAGGTAATTCTGTTATTGTTAACTCTTCATGCCTAATCATTGCTATTATTTAGCGATTTCCTTCACAAATTATCTTTACCTATACTCATATATTTACTCGCTCGCCATGCATTTGCGCTATTCGAGCGCACCACTAGTTATTGCTGTTTCAATAATTCAGCGAGCGAGCGAAGCGAGCGAAGCTGACTATCAGTCGTGTTCAATTGAGATTTCAGATATATATATATATATATGTAGGTATGTATGCGTACGTCAAAAAATTTCGCCCGCGCTTCTAATTACGTAAGTTAGGTAAAGCGTTTACAGTGCCGGTATTTTTCAATTAACGAGCACGGAGAATCAACTTTGTTTCAACCAAAAAGTTTATAGCTACTCTCTTCTTGGCGAAAAACTGAATGGCATATTGCCAAGCTGCGCTTCTTTGACACTGCTTTCGAAGTTTATTCAGGTAATTCTGTTATTGTTAACTCTACATGCCTAATCATTGCTATTATTTAGTGTTTTCCTTCACAAATCATCTTTACCCATACTCATATATTTACTCGCTCGCCATGCATTTGCGCTATTCGAGCGCACCACTAGTAATAATAATTGGCGAGCGAGCGTAGCGAGCGAGACACTTACAGGGGTAACACAATCGAAAATCGGGGATGTTTGTTTATTTATTTATTGGCGAGCGAGCGAAGCGAGCGAGACACTATCAGGGGTAACTCAATCGAGATTTCGCTATATTTATTTATTTATTTATCTGTTTATGGGGTACGTGAGACCTCTGTTTTCGCCCGCGCTTCTAATTCAGCGAGCGAGCGAAGCGAGCGAAGCTGACTCTCAGTCGTGTTCAATTGAGATTTCAGATATATATATAATATATATATGTAGGTATGTATGCGTACGTCAAAAAATTTCGCCCGCGCTTCTAATTACGTAAGTTAGGTAAAGCGTTCACAGTTCCAGTATTTTTCAATTAACGAGCACGGAGAATCCTGCTGCACTGCCTTACGCAACTTTGTTTCAACCAAAAAGTTTATAGCTACTCTCTTCTTGGCGAAAGACTGAATGGCAAATTGTCAAGCTGCGCTTCTTTGCCACTGCTTTCGAAGTTTATTCAGGTAATTCTGTTATTGTTAACTCTTCATGCCTAATCATTGCTATTATTTAGCGATTTCCTTCACAAATCACCTTTACCTATAATACTCATATATTTACTCGCTCGCCATGCATTTGCGCTATTCGAGCGCACCACTAGTTACGTAAGTTAGGTAAAGCGTTCACAGTTCCAGTATTTTTCAATTAACGAGCGCGGAGAATCCTGCTGCAGACGCAACTTTGTTTCAACCAAAAAGTTTACAGCTACTCTCTTCTTGAAACAATTGTGAAGTCTTTGTCAAGCTTCGCTTCTTTGCCACTGCTTTCGAAGTTTATTCAGGTAATTCTGTTAGTTTAGTCTGGGATCAGAGACTTTAGATTCTCTGATGCTAACTGAGAATGGAAAGGGTTACACTGTGCACTACAGTTAGATGTAATTTCTGTCCTATTTTTCTGTAAAAAGAGTCTGCTCGCTCGCCATGCATTTGCGCTATTCGAGCGCACCACTAGTTTATTTGTATATATGTATGGACGTACGTAAGGCATTTTTGTACTTTGACCCTCGGGTTTTTGTGTTAGTTCGGTTGTCGACCCCGTCTCAAACTTCACTAAACAGAATCCTCCCTTTATCGATCAGTACCGGTATCACCCTAGAAATTGAATTGTTTACCTTTTTGAATTCTTTTGCGGGTGCAGTTCAAACTTGAAAACTTAAGGGACTTCCATTTCTATTCGAGTTAGTGGCGGTGGTAAGTCAATGCGCTCTTTGTCATGGCTATAAGCCGTGCGCAACAGTATTTACTTGAAAATACATTGTCCACTAGACTACTGCGAAGGTAAGTCTGTATAGGTGTATGTCCAGTTGTGTCAAAGCATTGTGTGTTATAACCACTACTTAGCTAAAGAATGTCACAAAGAACTTTTAAATAACGTGTATTGTTTTGTTGTTGTTTTTTTCCTTCAATTCAAGCAGTTGCAGAGAGTTAGTTACTATGGCACTGAAATCCCTTTACCCTGTATGCTAAATTAAAAAAACTGGACCTTATTTTCAGTAGCTTCAGTGTTAGAAGTCAAAATCATTCATATAAAAATAGTATAGTCTTTAGGCTCGCTCGCCATTTGTGCTCAAGCACACCACTAGTAATAATAAGAAAATAATAATAATAATAAGAAAAACATGTTTTTCTAATCTTCCCTCTCCGACTCCCAAGCTAGTGAATAAAATTACTAGTTAGTGGGCGTCACCAAAGACTAATTCAGCGAGCGAGCGAAGCGAGCGAAGCTGACTATCAGTCGTGTTCAATTGAGATTTCAGATATATATATATATATTATATATATGTAGGTATGTATGCGTACGTCAAAAAATTTCGCCCGCGCTTCTAATTACGTAAGTTAGGTAAAGCGTTCACAGTTCCAGTATTTTTCAATTAACGAGCATGGAGAATCCTGCTGCACTGCCTTACGCAACTTTGTTTTAACCAAAAAGTTTATAGCTACTCTCTTCTTGGCGAAAGACTGAATGGCAAATTGTCAAGCTGCGCTTCTTTGCCACTGCTTTCGAAGTTTATTCAGGTAATTCTGTTATTGTTAACTCTTCATGCCTAATCATTGCTATTATTTAGCGATTTCCTTCACAAATCATCTTTACCTATACTCATATATTTACTCGCTCGCCATGCATTTGCGCTATTCGAGCGCACCACTAGTATATCTACAACTTAGTCTAAGAGGTACATACAGGTGCAGGTGAGGACAAGGATAACTACTACGCTCTGCTAAGGGCGCAAGGAGCCCTCTCCGAACTGCGTGCGCACGTAAGTCGAATCTAGTTCAATGTAGCTAGAGCTCTACCAACGCGGCACAAATCCTTCTGAGTATGCGTGAGCGACCCAATACAACGATAATGTCTGCTCCTGGTGCCGTTTGACTCTGTAAACAGGATTATCGTTATTGCCACTATTACACCAAACTTTTATTTCTCTAGTCTAACGGTGTGCAGTAACCACGCCCCTGAGGTTATAAACGTGAACCACATTAGCTAATGGAGTATCAGAATGAAAATATGCTAGTCACTGGTATTTGTGTATTGCAAATTTGAATGTGGCAATATTTTTGTTTTTGTGAGAAGGGGGGGGCGGGGGGGGGAGGGGGGGGGTGGGGGGGGGGGGGGGGGGGGGGGAAAAGGAGTAAAAATTACACCACAAAGTGTCATTTGAACTAAACAATTGACAATAATCTAGTGAACTAAGTCAATGTACAACAATTAAGTGACAATAAGAATATGTCGTACACACACAAATGCTTTATGCGCAATGCCAGATTAAATGGTTTATATGTCTCTCCATTTCTGTGAAATTCCAAACTCTTAAAAATATCAGCAACGTTTTCATGTGAACACCTCAAGTGGAATAAGCTTATAAGAAATAGCTTGTCTGGATTAATAATCATGTGATGTCATTGTATTAGGTTGTAGGCGGCAAGCATGGCTGAATCCAATAGCCAGGATCAGGCTGTAAGCTACTTCTAAAATAGCTCCAATAGCCTCTTATTAATGTACTGGACAAACTTGTTTTACAGGATTCAGAGCTGCCAACTTCAGACACTACTGTAGAGCTGAGAAAGGTAGCTAGCTAGTCAAATGAAGTTCAGGAAGAATAATGTGATAGACATATTGTTTTTATTGTAGGAATTAAACAATGAAGAATTGCATAAGAGACAAAATATCGACCCAAGTGCTGTAGATGGTGACGTAGAAGATTTAAAGCCCTTTCTGATGCAGGCCATAATCGTAAGAATCTGAATACTATGTACTACATAAGTGAAGGTCAGTTGTTTATTTGATGCTTGTAGAAAGCCCAGAGTGATGATGTTGAAGTGAAGTTGCAAACAATTCAATCTGTCAGGTAACAAAGTTAAGTAAAACTTCATAATATGATGTCCATTCTTTACCTTACCTTACAACCTATATATTTATCAACTGTGTTGTTATTGTTGTTCCTGTTGTTATTGTTGTTGTTGTTGTTGTTGTTGTACTGTAGAAAAATATCAATGGGCAACAAGTTATCCATTGGTGAAGTGATTGAGTAAGTGTGTCAGCTTAGCTATATAGTCTGAATATGTTTGAGTCAGTCGGACGATTGTATTGCTCGGGCAATTCTTGCCATATGTGCACATTTAGAAGTGTCTAACCATCATTTTAAGAAGTGAGAAGTAGCATGACATTTGGTGTGGGACTATGTTGATGCACGAGATTTGAGCATTACAATAACTAAATCATGAGTATCCTAGGGCACACACACACACACACGCGCGCACACACACACACACACTAATGATTTTTGTCAAATGTGATAGCTAATTTTTCAAGCTGAATGAAACAGCTTAAGAAATTAATGTGATCAGATGAACATGTTTACTGCATTATGAATGTTTTTGTTCATGTGGCTTTCCTTAGTTCTGGGTTTTTGCCAATTCTGGTGCTATCTCTTAGCAGTGAAAAGTAAGTTCTAAATTTCTCTGCATGGTATGAAACAACTGAACTATGTCATGAACGAACAGTAGACAGCTCAACTCAATGGTCCAATATAAATATCTAGCTTTATTTAAACAAGGCTTATGTTTTGCTGACTATAGCCAAAGTGTTTGTGCAGGTACTGCACTAGATACATTTTAATAAATTATATTGAGAGTTTGGATAACAAACTAAACAAAATTGTAATTGGATTCATTCAATAAGCACTTTGGTTCATTTCTTGCTGAAAGTTATTGAATTGCAATGTGATTTGTGTTTAAATAGTGAATCCATTCAGTTAGAGGCAGCCTGGGCGCTGTCAAACATTGCCTCAGGCAATTCAGAGCAGACGGACAAAGTGGTAGAATCGGGGGCAGTGCCCATATTTGTCAAATTGCTGGACTCCAAGTGTTCTGAGATCCAAGAACAAGTCATGTGGGCTCTCTCAAACATCGCTGGAAATGGACCCCGGTGTAGAGATTTAGTGATCTCTTATGAAGTCATTCCTACTCTAGTGAAGTTCATCCACACCCAGACTGAGGTTAGTCCCACACTGAGGTTAGTCCCACACTGAGGTTAGTCCCACACTGAGGTTAGTCTACAATGTTGCTTCTCCTTTTTCACATCACATTTTCTTCCCTTTCACCATTATATACACGCATTATGATATTTATAACCAGGGGTAGAGCTAGGATCTGAATCTGAAAAGGGCTTGTTTTATTTTTGGTTGGGTGCTCAACATTGATGAACCTTTAGCACTGACATCGTTGTTGGAGTCTTGATTACAGAAATTCAATCACACAGTGTGTGGACTTGCTATAATAGTTCTACTGTATTATATTGATGATCCGAGAAATGACTATGACTATTTTCAAGGTCGGAACTGTCTTCTACAACAAATTGTCATTGGAAAACTGACTGTTATCTTCATGGTCAGGCCTCTTCCAGGAGAAAAAAAAGGGGGTTTCACTGAACTTGACTGAACCCGCTAGACCCGCTCTGACCAAACCAGTCACATTTCAACTTACAGAAATTAATAAAACTATTTGTGGAGCCAATAGTATTGAGTCTTAGCTAAGCACATCCATAACGTTCAATAATTGTTTTAATACATTTAAGTTGTCAGTAAGCTTGCCTGGCTGAGACTAGCTGAGATTCAGGGATTTTTCTTGTGGTATCGCTCCATACTAGCATATTCTTATTCCACTGAAACATAGAGGTCGCGTTTATAATTCAATGCTCTATTCTCCCTGCATGAAATCTGTGGCCTCATTTACCACATTCTCAACTCCTTCCGGAGGTCGGGGTATAAAATGAAGAATCCCTAACATGCCCTTTGACCTCTAGCTCCTTCTATTCAAATTAAATATTGTAGCCATGCTGAGAGAAACTCAGAAACAGCTATATAGCTATAGTTTTGCGATATTAATTAAGTCTAACTTCCAATGCCCTGTGTGTATTGAAAATGCGCCCTCAGGATAGTACCTAGCAGAACTCTAATGGAACACTGTATATCTTGTGCAGTTAAATTTTAGCTGCATCAGTACTTTTTTCCTCTATTTATAGCCCACCATTTGTTATTGTTTTTTGTTTTGTTTGTTTCATTTTTCCTTCTGTTAAGGTGTTCATGGCTTGTGTTTCCCAGATCTTGTGCACTAAATTGCTGTAACTAAAATGGTCTCTGGGAAGTTGGTGACAAAAACTGTCAGCTTCCATTTTCCACTTATCACAAAATAGCTAGCTATGTCCCCAGCTTTTATACGCAGCCTTCTCTTTTAAACTGTAGAAGAACTTTATAAGATTATTCATGACACAAAATAAGTAGATATGATGATACTGTTCCAAATAGTTTGCACTGTGACAGTGTACTTTCATTATTTGTGCACCCGTGTGCGTATGTTAATGTGTGTGCGTAGATTTATTTCACCCGCAATGTGGCATGGACTCTATCCAACTTATGTAGACATTCAAACCCGCCTCCTCCTTTTGAATCTACTTGTCAGGTAAACATACCATGTTGCCAAGCCAATAGCTAACCAGCAATTTTATTATATGATATTCACTACTGCTATAACCACACCCCCTTTTTATTCCTTCAACTTGTGCCATAATAAAGCGAACACTCGAAACAGTTACTAGTGGAGGCATTAATGTCACATTAACTATTAAATGTTGCAAGCACAATGTCTAAATATTTACATATGTTATGAATGTGTGAATTTCTTTGTGTGTATGTACAATGTACAGATTCTACCTGCACTTCTGCTCCTATTGCAGCATGAAGACAACGAAGTCAAAGCAAATACTTGCTGGGCACTTTCTTTCTTGACAAGTGGCACTAACGAGCAGATTCAGGTCATTTCCCCCTTAATTAAAAAAGAAGAAGAAGCTTCAATTAGTATTTTTAAAGCCCTTGTTTTTCTTTTATCCGGTTGTATGTGCAGATAGTGATTGACTCAAATGTAATCCCAAAGGTGATGACTCTATTGGACAGCAATGATGAAAAACTTGTGGTACGTGATTTTGAAAATTAAAAAAAAATGGAGGCGTGTCACTAGAGTACATTCAATAATAATAATAATAAATTTTATAAATATGGGAACTTCAATCTTTATAATAACTGTAAAAGTGTTTTATTTACAAATGGGGGTATCTTTCAGCCCATGTTATATAACATTAATATTCTTTCAACCTGGATACTATCATCTTTACAAATTAATGCCTCATCATTTAAAATTGAGTTATTGTTAAGTAATATAATGTAAATCCTCAAGATACTTTGAAAGATAAAGATTTTTTTGCTAAGGATTTAAATTAAGGTGTAATGAGTGTCTACTATTTCCATGCTGTAATAGCGTGTCAATGCTAAATCAAAACAGCTAAACTATCTTCATAGATACAGTTAATTTCAGCAGTGATCCATTGAAGGATGGCTTGGAGGAGGAGAAAGGATAGGTTGGTGAGGAGAGGGAGGTTGGAGGAAAGAAGAGGGACAATGGTATATGTTGTTGTGTATACAAGAAAACAATACTGAAAAAATGAAGTTGTTTATTGCACTAACAATGGTTTAATTTTTTTTTCTTTTTTTTTTTTAGCATCCAGCTGTACGTGTACTGTGCAATATTTTAACTGGTACTGATGAGCATACACAGAAGGTTCTGGATGAAGGACTACTACCATACTTGCTCAAACTCATCAGAGACTCACCCCAAAAGATAGTGACGGTTAGTGAGGATGAAACATAACAAACTTGCAAATATTGAACATTTTAGGAATTATATTATGACAGATGAAGTATAGAAGTGAAACAAAAACAACATTTTGCATAAAGACTTTCCCCCACACACACTCATCATTATGGGCAGATAATGTGAAGCATTTACATGGAGACTACTTCTCTATAGAACTGCTAAAGTCATGTGATCATCTTCTGACAACTAAACTTATATACTAAAGTCAATTTATAGTACCTACTAATGGTCAGCTCAGTAGTTCGGTGATGGCAAGCAAACT
>WLWD01006149.1_pt1 | contig 71966 bp, 34 predicted proteins | sample 6712731 | NCBI WGS metagenome assembly WLWD01 (sample SAMN12718690, study PRJNA576275) | sponge metagenome | isolation source: marine sponge | host: Mycale hentscheli | place: New Zealand: South Island, Marlborough, Capsize Point | collected 2014-11-01
GTCCCAGGGTACCCCTACCTCTGTATGAAACCCTGCAAGTTATTTCATTCATACAAAACAATTATTAGTTCCATTTTTCCATTTGATGCAAGAGAATATAAATATAATTCAACAAGTGCTGTCAGCATTCTTTGGTAAGGGATAACCACCACTGTAGGTTCAGCTTTTAGTAAAGGACATAGAATGGCTAACATCATGCACCTTATTCAAGGAGGCACAAAGATTCTTGATATTTATGTATTAACCCTCAGTATGCATACACGAGAGGGCCATAGTACTCAGTTTATCAGTCAGTCAGTCAGTCATTCAGCAATGGATCTCGAAGACAATGCCTTTCAAACGATGAAATAGCTATTTAACTATTGTACAATGTGCCAGAATTTTTTGTTTGTTTGTTTTTGTTTCGACTTAGTTTTTCAGATAAAGCAGGTCACTTTTTTGGTTGTACGTACGATCGTAAACTTTTGTTTGTAAGCTACATTGTGTTTCATGTTGTGATTACATGAGCAAATAATTTCTTGTTTTCCACATTACTTTTTATGTTGCGAACTTTACAGAGTGCTGGAATTGTCGCTTAGCGTAGAAACTGAGGATGAGTGTTTTAGGAAGTTTAATATTTCAAGCATTTCTGATGGATACAGCAGTTATATCCGGTGTTTTCATTGTACATGTGATATACCAATTATATATTCATTAAGCTAAAGCTGGGCTATATAAGATACACAGTAGAAAACAAAATGAAGTTCCAAATTTCGTTCTGTAGAACAGCCGTTGCACCGATTAAAAAATGGGGGATTAAAAAATGGCCGTTCCGTTCGACCGCGTTACCGTTTTAATCTTTCTCGTTCACCGTATGTCTCGCCCAGAGAAATATTTAAAAAAAAATTTATCCAATAAAACATTCCGATTTTTTGTTTACAAGCTCCTGGTGTGGAGCTTTTCAGGCTTAAAAAACTGAAGCTGTCCTATTTGAAGTTGTCTAGTGGAGAATTGTTAGTTCGACCACCGTACAGTATCAATGTTTTCTCGACGTTAGGGAGGTCCCTCAGTAGCTAACAGAAAACATACAAAGTGCGGACCTCGTTATAGCTGTGTGCCCGTCAAAACTTCGGTCTGCAGCTTTATTGAAGCAAGTTAATTTTTTGTATGATCTTTTTTTTTTTAACTATCCCTGTAGCATTCTCATACTATTAATCCCAAATAGCACAGTTACCCGTGCTATTACTCATACAAATATCAGTGGCAATATTAAATTGCCAGAAATTCAGCTCTACCCTCTTTTATCTTTTATTTCACACTTGTCTGAACTATTATTGTGTTACATTTTAGGGACTTCCCCCACCTCCTCCTCCATTTTTGGTCTTGTGCCTGAGTGTCTTGTTATTTCTGTTAGCATTTTGTACTGTGCCGTGTGCAAGTTGTTTTGTCTTTCCTTTTACGCTCACCTGTGTTTTACTTGTGTGTTGTTTTCGTGTATGTGTTCTCCAGGAACGTGTCCTTCGATTGGATTGCCTGGATGAGCCAACGTGAACAGCCGGGTCGAGTGTGTAAGCGTGGGAGGCAGAAAGTAGGAGCAAGTGGTGAGTCCGTGTGTTTGGATACTGATAGCCTGAGTGTTGCTTCTGGGCTTTCTCCTCTGCTATTTTCGGGCTCTTCTTTGGGTGCGGTTGAGACAGTTCGTGTTTCCCCCATTTCTGAGTCTGACGTTGAATTTAGTAGTTCTGTGGGTAGTGATTCCCCAGCTAGCACAATGATGGGAGATGATGAGCGTCCCCATATTCCTAATGAGGTGGATCAGATTTCCACAATGATTGATACTAGACTGAAATCCTCATTTTCTGAGTTCTTTAATGGTTTAGCAAGTTCTGGTTTGTTATCTGGTAGTAGTCGTAGCAGTGTTGACTCGATCGATGCTGACATGTCTCGGGAGATCGGTCAACTAGCAGCCCACAAAGATGGTATGGATATTGCCAAGTTTGTCGCCAACCTGGAATCTAACTTAGCCATAATGGGTTGTCCACGTCAGTGTTTCATCCAGACATTCTTGCAAGGGGGGGCAAAATAGAGTTTTGAAAATGTAAGGGGGGGCGGGCGGCACTGGTCACCATGGGAGTGAAATAGAATTATTGGAAGGCCTATGTCCTACATTAATCTTATCTAATGAGGTCTGCATATGTCAGATCCTGACAAGTTAATTCAGCTACTCATTTTCACCTCCACCGTCTAGCAATTTTCAGTCAACTGTGACATTCACTATTTAGATGCTTTTCACACACTATTCAACTCTGACTCTCACCTCCCCTTAGGTTTATCACACATTGATTCACACTTACGGTTGCTGGCTGGTTATAAAAAGGCCAGCCCTCAGCTCACCGTAGCAGTTGTTGAGTTTTGATCTATACAGATTCTACAACTTCCAGAACCAGAACTCTAAGCACTCGTAGTCCCTGACAGCTTAAGATAGTCTCAAATGGATATTCGCTCTTTCTTCTCTGGTGCAAGCTCTTCAAAGTCACCTGGCCACTCAAGTAGCAGTGACACAGAAGATAAAATTGACAGCAATCAATCTGATACTGAGTTTTTGGAGCCAAGTCCTGCCAAGAAAAGATTAATTGTCCATGAGAAGCATGCAAAGGAAAGATTAACTACACGTGAGAAAAGCAAGAAAATCACTGCAAGCAGTCGAAAATACAACAAAAAATGGGAAGAGAGCTTCAATTGGCTGATGTTTGATAAAGATTTCCAAGGAGCTTTTTGTAAGGTTTGCAGGAAGAGAGGAATTTCTCTTCAAAGAACAGGAGGAACATGGATCTCAAAACCTTTCACGAACTGGAAGAAGGCAATAGAGAAGATGAAAATTCATGCAAAGAGTGATATTCACCTCTTATCATGTGAAGCAGAGATGGCTGCAGCTACAGCACTACAAGAAGGGTCAGTCATTCAGCAACTCCAACAAATTAATGATGAGGAAAAGTTGAAGAACAGAATGGCCATTAAAGCTATAATTCGTTGCACCCATTTTCTAGCTCGTCGCCACATTCCCCACACAACAAATTTTGATGAACTTATTGATCTAATCGTAAGTTGTGGTGCAGAAGATTTAAAGGGGTTCCTTGAAAGAGCTAGATTAAATGCAACCTACACATCTAAAGTTGCTGTTGTTGAATTTGTTGAGGCAGTTGGCTTATGGGCTGAAGAATGTTTACTGAAACGGCTTTGCCAAGCTTCCCATTTCAGCATAATGGCAGATGAGTGCACTGATGTGACGACCACAGAAGAGCTTTCAATTTTCTTCCGCTGGGTGAACATGGACGGTCAACCTGTTGAGCACTTCTTGGATATAGTTCCATTGAAAGCTACTGATGCAAAGACTATTTATTCTGCCCTTGTTGAATTCATGAAAGATAAAAACATACAGATTAGCAAGCTGGTGGGTATGGGATTCAATGGAGCAGCTACTTTCTCTGGGAAACACAATGGTGTGCAGAGTCTCCTGAAGAAAATTTCACCTCATGCACTTTTCGTACACTGCCATTGCCATTTGCTACAGCTAGCATGCGTTCAAGCAGCTAATGCTACCAGTGGGATAAAACATGTGTACATCACCCTCACCACCCTCTGGAAATTTTTCCACTATTCTCCTAAGCGAGCTGAGAGTCTCAAAGCAGTACAGCAGGTGCTTGACTTACCTGAGCTGAAAGTTGTGAAACCATCAGATACTCGCTGGCTGTCCCATGAACGCTGTGTGAAGGCAATCAAAGCTAGCTACAGTGCAATTGTGACTGCTCTAAACAATATCTATGAGCAGACACATGCACCTGAAGCTCTAGGTATCAGTAAAGCCTTATGTAGGCCCTCAACTTTAGTGGCCATATACCTCCTTGATTATGTTCTGCCACAAGTGGCGAAGTTGAGCAGAGCTCTCCAGACTGAGAGAATAGACTTGACAGCTATCACCCCTCTTGTTGATGCCACTCTCAATACACTTGATGATGCCATGTTACCTGCTGCTAACTGGGTATTAGAACTGATGGATGCAAAGAATGAGATCGAAGAAGTCACTGACATCATGTTAACCACGGAAAGCATTGCTACATTCCAAGGACAAGTGGCTGAACCGTTTATCAGGATGCTGAAGGCAAACATATCCAGCAGATTTATTTCACAAGATATTGTCTCCTCATTTGGCATCTTTGATCCGAAGAAAGTGCCAGCTGCTGACTCTTCTGACTTCCATACATATGGTGAGGACTTAATAGATGTACTATTAGCTCACTATGGTGCAGAGCTGCCTGCTAAGACTGCTGGTGGAGATGAATACACCAAAGAAGCTCTTATTTCCCGCGAACCCGAGAGGAGTGGAAAACATTTCGAAGCTACTTATCGAAGAAGCCGAAAGGTAACCTGCACTTGCAGTTGAAAGAGCTCACCACAAGTGATATGCTTAGTGAAATTTTTCCAAACATTAGCACCCTGGCAAACATATGTCTATCTATCCCTGTCAGCACTGCTTCAGTGGAAAGGAGCTTCTCCAAAATGAAACTAATTAAAACACGAATTCGAAATCGAATTGGGCAATCACAATTATCCTATTTGATGAAAATAGCCATGGAGACACCCGAGACGCTCTCATCTACACAATTAAATGACATTATTACAGTATGGAACAAAAACCTAGACGAATTGCTGTGTGAATATTGTTTATTATTAATTTGGTTTACATTTTTCTCTTAATAAATATCGGTTCTTTCAAAAGGGTGGGGGGCACTTAGAATCCAAGGGGGGGCATTTAGAACCCAAGGGGGGGCAAATGCCCCCTTTCGCCCCCCCCTAAATGAAACCCTGGAGTGTGTGTGTGTGTGTGTGTGTGTGAGTGTAGACCTCTCCAGGGGGTTGACCAGACTTGGGATTGTGTGACCATACAACCGCAGCAATATCACACGACAGGTATGTGTGTGTGTGTGTGTGTGTGCGTTGGCTGCATAACCATGTAGTTTTGAGTAGTTCTACTCACCAGAGTCCACATTCTTGCAACCAGAGAAGATACACACTTCATAAGGTACTCCAAAAGCATCCTTCTTGCCGTGGTACTTGGCCCATACCTCTCTTGTGTTGAACTTTTTCAAACTGGAATTAGTTCCCTCAGGGAAGACAGGGAATCCAGTGAGGGAGGTGTAGTCCTTCATATGAGACCCACACTGCACATCTTCTCCAGACATGACTGCTCTACAAATGACAACATAACAATAGAGGAAGATTAACAACATATCAACAGAGGGAGAATGGCAACGCAACAATGGAGGTATCACTGAGCTACTCAACCTGTGGTTCAGTGTAAGTGAAAGACTACTAAGCAGAAACCTTGCAGAGACCCAAAGTTTCATAGTAGCTTAAATTGGCAGGGAGATCAATTACCAATCCAATTATGGGTGTAAATATCACGCCATCCTTGGTAGCTTTTGCGTACCATATGAGTCACATACCGCAGAGAGGTAGAGCTCTCTAAATTGTGTGGTGGAATGGTAATTACAGGTCTATGGAATGATATGGCATATAATAATACAGCTTATAAATTAGCTAGCAAAATGTATGTGGCTCATACAAAAAAAAATTCTGCCCTATTGCAACCAAACTTTAGCGCAACAACTTAGTCACATATTTGGCTTAAAATTCAATTTTTTTTTTCCCCGTTTGTGATTCAAGAAGGAAGCCTTCAATGACAGAGGAGAAACAATTGCTACTATAACCTCATCCATGCATGTACACCTGTTCATTCATAATATCTAACCAGCAAAAACATAACAGATGGTCTACATAATGCCCACACTATTGTGAGGCCAATACAAACATAGACACTACCAAACATCCTCTCAACTTGGTAGAGTGAATGACTCCCATTGGAACCTCAGTGAGGACTACAGGTCAGTGAGTGAGGGCTTCCCAGTGTATGCTCAGTGTCCTGCACTGACTGGATGAAGAGAATGGTCCTCAACATTGTGTTGGGTCAGGGATTGAAAGCATGCAGGCATACTAGCTCATACAGAAAAGAATTTAGGAGGGGCAAAAACAACTTCTACAGATTTTTGGAGGATCAATGAGAGTAAAAACAGGCACACTCTGTTGTATAGAGACCTTTGCAGTACTTAAAAGCTTGCAACAGTAGGCGGATTATATGCTGCATTTCATGCCACTAAAGGATTTTGAGGGAGGGCGGGGGGGGGGGGGGGGGGGGGGGGGTTGAAAGTTTTTCAAGGGAGGACGAATGCCCCCCTTTTCGTCCCTTAGATGAAGCCCTGATGAAAGGTTTTCAATGTCTGAATGTGACACAATAATTATAATTGTGTGAAAGTAAGAGTGAATACGAATAATGAAAGGTATAACAACTAGTAAATACCGGCCAGCTTGAACACACAAACACACACAAGTACACACTCAAGTTGTTTGATGCACATTCCAATTCCTAGCCAGTGGAATGGGAACTCAAATTAGACATCATCGATTAAACTAACTTTCCACATCCCCGCATCAGTGCATTCAAACGAGATAGCTAAGTGGAAATCAATCACTATGACTCTGTTGACCGGCAGGATTGTGTAAACACCATTTGCAATGCTGGGCCTTAGACTAATTCACACTCACTTCACTGGCATAACTAACCCCCAATGGTAGACGTGCATACTTAGTGCAACCACAAGTTGATACTGGTCTTGACCGATCAGCATATTGGCTCTAGGCAAACGACGTGATATACCTTATCCAATATTCGAACTTGGCTTGCTTGCTAGGATCGCTCCAGCAACTGCATGTGCATAGATTTGGGGCTCAGCTATGTTACACTTCTTGTTGCTGTGGATTACAGTAAAAGAGTTCCACTGATTCTGCTAGTGGTTTAGTGCAAGGGCATCACCCACAGTGCAAGAGTAGGGAGGGTGGGGCAAGACAATATTTGAATCATAATCATGACAAGTTTGAAGCAGGATTGATTAAATGGTTGTATGCAAATGGGACTCTGAAAATTTCCCAAGCTGAAATTGAGTTCTGTCCTACAAATCCAGATATACTAAGTCATAAATGCCACCTCTGAGTCCAGCAAGTGTCAGATACTTGAAGTGATAAATACTAACTTCACCACTTCATTCTAACCTGCCAAAACACTTCAACTTGTAAAATGCACAGAACTTGTGAAATAAACCAAACTTGTGAAATTTGCTAAATAATTTTTTTTCTAGTGTTCATAATTAATCCATACTTGCCCATGCGCCATAATTTATCAAGTTCCAATAAGTCATTCATGTAGCACTTAGCCCTCATCTTGTATGCCCATAATACAAACACACACACACATACATAAATTCTATTTCAACCACTAGTGGGTCATACGCACCTGGCAGAGCCAGGATGCCTGTGCACTAAGCAGGCACTGTGAGCAGTGCAAACAAAGCTCCTGGAGCCGGGCTAAGAACTCATAGGAGAAAGGCTTTTCCTCACAGCAAGTGGTGTGGGCACCCGAAGTCCCACCTGGACCATTGCTGTTTCATGAGAAAAGGCCTTGAATTTGCACCCCAGCAAATGCCAGGTCCTCAATCACAGCTGGGTGGACTGGTGGGGCTGGTGGGAGGCAGAGGAAGAAAAACCAGATGGAAAGTTGCCAGAGTGGGGTTGAACTCAGGACCTCAGGCCCTGAGCCAAAGGACTCAACCAGTACATCCCACAGCCACCACACACACACACACACACACACACACACACATACACACTCACACACACACACACACGCATACACACTCACACATACTAGAAGTCTTAAGATGATTGGCTGGCTCATGAACATAATGATTTAGTTGTACAAGTTTGGACACAAAATGCCTGAGGTTGGAACATGGAGAAGTTGTGTGCGGATTAGGCCAACTTCCTTTGTACAATGACCACATGAAAGCAAGACATGCATGCACTGAGTATTTAATTGTAGTTACATAATCCTTGCCAATTTGCTGGCCTCGTGTGTTACTCTACTCCACAATCATGTTAGATAAGTACTGGAAGAGATATATGTGTCTAGTTGAGTTATACAGTGTGTAAATTTCATATGAGATGCTCAAGAGTCAAATAAGAGCATCTCTTCATCTCTCAATATCTCAATAAGGCTCCAGACAAACTCCTGCAGTGAATAGTTACCACAAACAATATGAACAATATACTGCACTCAAATTCACCAAGATATCACTAATAAGCATCTTAGAATATTATTCCCTGAGTCTCATTTTCACAACAGACTTTTTCACGTGTTACACACACACATACACACACCATAACAGGACCCCACCCACTTTGTATTTAATGTGCATGCCTGTGATGTCACTTGGGGGGATAGTCACCATGGAGACAAAATGCCAGCCCATAAAATGACATTCACTGAGTCCTGAATATCATCGATTGTTGAGCTAGTCTGGGGTGGTCATGAATACAAACACACATACACACACTTACATGCACAGTGTTGAAACAACGGATACCTCAGAATACTGCAGACAACAACCCAGTGTGATAACAGTGCATTCAATGAATACGTGACTTAATATTTACATAACTTCAAACATGGTCGCTATCAATCATAAACCACTGGACTGCCTTGCACAGTACAATGCTCTCTTTATCACAACACGTACACACACGCACACGTGCATACACTCAGTCACTAGTATTGTAGTACTCAGTACATGTCATACATGAGATACAGCGGCCCTGAAATTGTTTTGTATGTTACTAGTAACAACAAAACAAATATCTAAAACAACAACTATGATTCTAGACACTACCCCATCTATTATATATATATTATGCCACCTGTGGTAAAATCACTTGTGAAGTACTTAGAGCCCTCTTATATTGCGTTTAAGCTGTACCGTGGTGATTATATAAATGCAGCTACGTATGAATTGTGTAGCTAAATCGAACAGAAATCCTGCAAACCAAACAAAGTACTTGGAACTCACTAATTCTCTACGATCAATAGAAAAGGAGGGCGTGGACACTTCCCACAGCAAGAAGAGCAAACGAAGCAGGTTACAAACGGGTAACCAAACAGTTGTCAAGCACTCTTATCTTTATGTAATTTGGGTACACGTACACGCCCACGCCGATACGTCACCAACTTCTTCTGAAGAAAATAGGTACGGGGTTATTAACACGCCTGCGCATGCGCCCCCCCCCCCCCCCCCCCTTTTTCTATTGATTACTTTTAATCACTTAAACCACACCCAATATTGATAGGCGTGGCAAATGCGGTAGCTTTGATTGGCCTCTACACTTCAAACTACCGCATTGTCTATTGGGACCCTAGTATCGAGGTGGTATTGAGGTATTTAGTACTTGGTATCGCCCGCCACTATTTTAACATAACTTTCGTACTGTAGTAACTACTGCCTTGAACAAAAGGCAGCATTAGTCAGGCGAGCTCCGGAGGGGGACTTCCTCTTTAGACAGATGGAGGAAAATAAAAAATTTGGTGTTTGAGGCTACATTGGGGCTCCTCCAGAACCAATTTCTGATTCCACTCATGATCAATTGCCAAAACAATTATGTTGAAGTAGCTATTTACCACAATACGAGACTAGCTAATTGCATCATTTAACAGGGTGGTGGAAGTTGTTTCAAAGTGCAGGATGTATCACACAACAAGTTATACATTTTTATATTTTACTGAAACATATAATTTAGTTACTGACTTCAATTGCATGTAAAATTATATGATGTAAACGTTTATAGTTATAATTTGGTCAATACAAATTTCTGTCATTTCTTACTGTGAATTTCTTAGCTAGCTATGTCTGCCACTTCAATGTAGTCTGCTTTGTCTCTATGAATTATGCATCAAAATATCATAATAATGACCATCAATTCTTCCCAGAAACCAAAGACAAACGACTTGCCATAATGACAACAGTAGACCAGCCTTATTCTGTTGAAGCAGCTTGTTTTGGGTTTTGCAAATAGAATGAAGTTATGCTGTGTTTCACCCTGGCCCACCCCAAGTCATATATCTGGTAGACTTGTGTCTGCCCCCCCCCCCCCCCCCCCCGCCCCCCCTCATCAACCCTGTTAGAGTTGTCAATTATAAACATAATGTGTAGTGTTGTGAATATATTCTACGCAGTGGAGAACAGAGATGATGGAAATGGTTTGGTAAAGGGTCTATCCTACAAGACCATGTTTGTACGGTGGCCACCTCAGCCAAAGGATATCTCAGTCTCACCAGCAAGACCCTTTAGGTAAAGGGTCTGGCTAGCAAGACATTGGCATGGCTGTATGAATCTGCTATAGGGTTGCTGTACTGCATCGACCTTTAATTCTTTCAAGAGGGGTTTGCCCCGTAATAATTTTTTTTCTAGTGTTCATAATTAATCCATACTTGCCCATGCGCCATAATTTATCAAGTTCCAATAAGTCATTCATGTAGCACTTAGCCCTCATCTTGTATGCCCATAATACAAACACACACACACATACATAAATTCTATTTCAACCACTAGCGGTTGAGCCAGGATGCCTGTGCACTAAGCAGGCACTGTGAGCCGTGCAAACAAAGCTCCTGGAGCCGGGCTAAGAAATCGTAGGAGAAAGGCTTTTCCTCACAGCAAGTGGTGCATTTATTATTCATGGATTCTACTTGTAGCTATCTCAGCTGAACAAATGGGCTTTGTAGGTTTGCTGTATGAATTTCAAAATGAAGTAGTTGATCTGGTCGGAATAATAATGATGGTATTGAATTGTAAAGCAGCCAGTGCATTAATTATTGTATTAGCTAACTGAACATTTCTATTTCTTGCTCAAGTTCTCCATTACAAAAAAAAAAAAAAAAAAAAAAAAAAGCACACAGGACTCCATGGTAGCTAAACATGTTGTTTTGTTACTTTCTATTGTTTTACACCTGAAGAAACAGTGACTTGTTTTCCTTTCATGTTCTTTTGTATTGTTGAAGGTTTGGTAAACCATCTCTCAAAAGGAGGAGGAAAACAATTTCAATGTTAGCCCCAAGGCAATACAACTTTTAGAAAGTTTTTTTTAATTATTATTACTTTTTTATAGATAGCTATAGGTGAACTGCTCAGATAGTTAGGGTCCTCCATGCCAGCTAGTGACAAGCAAACTGCAACAAAATATTATTCTGTCCTAATAGTAGCTAGCTATGAGTGGCTTGAGAAATCTAGCTACTTATGAGCTTAAGTAAAAAGCAAAACGATAGCTGAGTTTCCATTTAACTTGATTGCTACCCATTTCCATGTGTACTCATAAATATGAGCTGTTTTAATCCATCATTTCATATAATATAGTATGGTTTGACAGACATTATGGTTTAGTAAATTATCTATCCCGGGTGAGACGAGGAATTCTTCCTGGAGCATGTACATGTACCTAGAAATGTCTCTTCCCTGGTAAACTGCCACCACAGGTCGAGCAAACACACACAGTTGGTAAACTGCCAGACCAATATCTTCAAGTAAGTAACTTTCACAGAGTAATGAACTGTATGCGATTAGAAGTGAATAAAAGAATGAAATGGAATATATATAATATATATATATTATATAGTACTTATTACATGAGTCAGAGTGTGATATGGTGAAATATTTCACTAGCATGATAATTTATTTTTTGAGCCAGAGGCAGTGAAAATAAAGCCTGAGAGTGAAATATGTTGCCATATCACTCTGACAAGTGTAATAAGTGGTTGATTCTACCCTAGATGGCTTCACTACTGTAGTTTGTACTAAAGGACCTTAACTCAGGTATGAAATTGGCTGTAGAGATTCCCCAAATCCCCAGCTGTGTTACTATAGCAGCTGCTCTAAGAGGAAGATAGCTGTAAAAACCAGGAAAGTGGTGAACTTGGCCAGCTATAACTACAAGAGTAAAGGGCTTACTACAAGCATGGAATATAGTGAGTTATTTCATGGTCACTACCTAAAAATATCATCTTGAAGATATCTAAGGTAGAATAAACATATTATATATATACCATGCAAATGAATGTCCAACCCAAGGTAACTATTAATTCAGACAAGCACAATATAGAGTGACACAACAAATCTAAACACCAACAAACGTAATTCAGTCACACATAGCTACACAACAATGTGGCTCTTCTCTTCTGTTCATTTTTTGCTTTTTGTGAAACTAGCCCTCAATGTCACTTTATGTTCTTTTACCCACTGATTGGAACAATAGTATTTTAAGTTAACTCATTTCTCTAAAATTTTCCAGTCTTCTTTATAGCATGCATGATGACTGAAAGTTTAATGCAGCCTTCTCCATGTCATAGCATAAAATCATTATATTTTGTTAGTCTTCTGTTGTTTGCCACAGGAATGCTACTGTTGCCAATAAAAGCCAAGCTGCCACTACTAGAACTAATGTAATAGTAGTTATTTATTGAAACCTATGAGGTCATTCGTCAAGTGGAATATTGGAACTTAATTTACTGTTAACAGAGATGTGATATAGTGTTTATTGCGAGCTGTAGCTTGGGACGGAGGTGGGGGAGGGAGAGTGCACTGTTTTCTGTAGAGAATGATCTACAGTTTTCCTTTAATTTCTGCAAACAAAGGAGGTGTTAGCTACAATGATTATGATAAGAAGTGCTATGTTTTCTCATGCTAGTCTCAAAACTAATGTCATTGTTATTTATGATAAAATTATTGGGATTCATTGTGAGTGTGCACTAACTAGGGAAGTGGTTAAAACTGAAAGTAAACATTATTAAAGAGTTTGTTATTTGTGTATTTATGGACTCATATATAAGACAATAACATCAACAGATACTTATCACAGTCAGAAAGAGCTTTTTTTTTTGTCCATAGCCAAATCATGTCAGAACTAACATTGAGTTATGTTTTTAATCTTTTCTTACTGTGTTCTGTAAGTGAAGTTATCATGGCAACCACTGTGTATATAAATTCGGAAGAGTCCAAAGAAAGCAGCTGCTCTGCTAAGAATCATATTTCAAGCTACATACTTTGTTCCAGCTTAGAAAAAGCTTTTGAATTGGCTCACAATCAGTCTAACTTAACTTTAATTATCGATTCAGATTTGGATTTGAAGCAAGTCCTGCATTTTGATGGAGTACAGAATCTATCAATAATTGGCTCTATACCATCAAATTCTAGTAGTTTATTCACCGTAACATGTGTTGGATCTTCTGGTGTGTTCGTAACAAATGTGAGATATTATACAATGACGAATCTGATTATCTCTAATTGTGGATTTAAAAAACTGGATAAATATGTAGGAGGAGTAATATTATGGGAGTCTTCTAATGTCGCCATTAATAGAGTTCACATTCACTCGAGTAGCTATACTGGACTCATACTCTTCAATTGTAACGGCTCGAACAGTGTTAAGTCCTCCAATTTTACAAGAAATCAATATCAGAGTTATTTAATGGATCATTCTTCTTCAGACATCCTCCCTGAAGCACAGCAAGACAACTCCAGTGAGAAGTACTCTCAGTACAGTAAAACTGGAGGAGGGATGTCTGTGACATTGACCTTGAGATTCTCTGACAGTCGCACTGAAATTGATAACTGCATATTTTATAACAATGCAGCCAAATGGGGAGGAGGCCTTTTCATTGTTTTAAATGATAATGTTAAAAACAACACTATCACTATCAAATCTTCGGAGTTTCTTTACAATACAGCTTACAAAGAGGGTGGAGCAATTAGAATGAATTTTGAGATGAATTCAAGTGAAGCAACAACGAACAAAATATTTGTTGAGAACACAACCTTTGAAGAGAACTCGGCAACATATGGTGGAGGCGTGGGAATCATTACTTCCTACAACACTTATAGGTATCCAGAAAAATCTAATTTTATTTTTAAAAACTGCACATGGGCTCATAATGTCGCACACAAGATGAGTCCAGCTGTCGATATTGCCAGCTCAGCTAGGTATAACTCTGAGAAATTTGGTTTTCTTCCGTCACCAATATTTGAGGACATAGCCGTTCATGATAACCACGTAAGGTCTACTGACTCACTGATGAGATATTCCTATCAAAATGATGGAGTATTTGTGGTGACAAGCATGAAAGTTTATCTGTCTGGTAATATATTTTTCAGAAATAACTCTCCAACTGCTTTGAAGGCAGTGTCTGGTGGCTTTGTTGTTGAACATAACACTTCTCTATTTTTTTATAACAATTCTGGATACAATGGTGCAGCAATTGCCCTTTACGGTTTTTCTTTTGTGCGCTTCTTTGATGACATATTAATATCTTTCATTAATAATGTGGCCAGGAATAAAGGTGCAGCCATTTTTTACTCTGGTATTGATCAGCATGACTTTTTCACAGGAACATACTGCTTCTTAGAAAGAGAAAGGTCTGACAACCCACCTGTCAATTCTACTTTCATTTTTCAAGACAATGTTGCTGAGTATGGGAGATGGATTTATGCAGGCAATGTTATGGGCTGCGCAAGTCGATGCAACTCAAATAGCGATCGGACTTTTGATAGTGTCTTTAAATGTACTGGCAAATTCAGATTTTTAAACGGATCAAAATTTGCTCTTGGTAATAACTTAGTTCGGACTTCAGGACGAAAATTTCATTTTTTTGATAATCATACATCCTACCCGAGCATCCCAGGAAGTAAAGTTCGCATTAATTACAAAATTGAAGACGACTTTGGCGTGACTTTATCTCCATTAGTATACGTTTCTGTTCCTCTCTCAAACAAAGCCATTGATTTTGACCGAAGATACACACTAAGCAACTATTTTTATCCTAATGGGCAACCCAACCACAGCACTGTGGTGGATGTCACAGTTGATGGGATTAGAGGGCTGAATTTTAAATTCATGCTGGAATTACTAAATTGTCCCCCGGGGTTTGTGTATATTAATACATCTAAATCATGTGAATGTGGCAACACTAAGGAACATGGGTTTTATCAACCGATATTCGAGTGCAGGAAAGACACTTATCAAGCATTAATGGACAAGCAATACTGGGCAGGATACATTCCAGAAGATTCTGAAGATTACAGAGACTTGTACTTTATGCCGTGCTATTCTCCTATTTGCCGGTATAATGCAACACTCTTGGACAATTCCACTCAGAGCCTTTCCAGAACAATCTGTGGAGATGCTCGATCAGGAATTATGTGCGGGAAATGCCATAAGAACTACACAGTGTTCTACCATTCAAAATCTTACAGGTGTTATAAGGACAAATTCTGTAATTACGGTCCACTGTTCTACGTGTTGTCTGAGTTGCTACCAGTGTTGGTGGTATTTGTCTTAATAGTAAAGTATGATTTCACTTTCACTTCAGGCAGTATGGTGGGATTTATTTTCTTCTGTCAGTACCTCGAAGGCACGAACATTTACTCTGGTACTGGTTTATCATACCTGAGGGCTCCTTATGTCTTGTTCTATGGAATATTCAACCTGGATTACTTCTCTATAGAAAAGCTTTCCTTTTGCCTGTGGAAGGATTTTCATATCCAGGAAATAATACTGGTGAAGTATGTGACCATATCATTTGCATTTATTTTGGTTGTTATTCAAATTCTCGTACTGAAAACTAACCTGTTCAGTCGTATCAGCACAAGGTGTAAAGTTGATAATAAAAGGTCCTTCATTCACGGACTCAGTGCTTTCCTGGTAATCTGCTACATTCAAGCTACCAAAACTAGTTTATTACTTTTGAAGCATGTTGTGCCAGAAGGATTGAACGGTGTGCGTGGTCAAGTTTACACATATTACGGAGGGCAGCCTTTCTTTCAAGGCAGGCACATCATATACTCAATACTAGCTGTATTTTTTCTCTCTACAATCACTATACTTCCATTGTTAATTCTTCTTCTTCATCCTATTGTTCTACAGTTGCTGTATTTATGTAAGCTTGGAGAACATTGGGTAGTTGTGCGAAGCTTAAATATCATAGGAATACAGAAACTGATGCCATTTTTAGATTGCTTCCAGAGCTGCTATAAGGACAAATGGAGATTCTTTGCTGGATTGTATCTGGCGTACAGAGTTGCTTTGCTGCTATGTTTCATCGTCGCAAAATCCTACACAACTGTACTAAAAGGTATGCAGTTCCTCTTATTATCATTTCTTGGAATCCATTCTGTGATTCAACCGTATAAGAACAAGTGGCATAACATTATAGATTCTCTTGTTTTTACCAACCTGGCTGTCATAAATATGTTGAGTATAATTGTCGAAACCTCTAGTAAGTACAGCAATACACACACAGTGCAGTTCACAGCAGAAGCTATACAAATAGTCCTGTTTTACCTTCCAATGTTAGTCTTCATAGCATATGTCATGCTGAAAATTTATTTCTATTATCGCTCAAAAAGGTCTAATGAAGATAATGCTATGGATGACTTGTTAGAAGATGATAGAATTGTAAATGATGTCCAGTATGAGAGTTTATCTCAGCGATTGACTTCAAACGTATGTGATCACAACACATATTCCATGTAAATATAGCTACTAGCAGCTGTTTTCAACTTTATACAGTCACGTTTGTATTCTTATTGCGTATAGCTATACAGATTGAATGTGTTCACTAGCATGTATTACCACTAATGATTTCATCTAACTTTTTAATTACATTTCAATTTATTGCAAATTATATACTTTAATATAATTAGTGTGGCTACAAATCTTGACATGGTTATGTTCTTACTCTAAATGTGCTGTCACTCCCTCAGAAACTGTCACTTGAGTCAATTAAGCTTACTTGGTTGAATATCTGCGACTGTGAAATGTACCAAGAGAGGTATCAAGCCAGAACCCTGGAAGAGGGAAAATTATATCATTGTTAGCCATATTTGCAAACTGTCAGATAACCTTGATGCTTGTTTGTGTGTGTGTGTGTGTGTTTAGATATTTCACTTACTTGGTTGAATGTCTGCGACTGTGAAATGTACCATGTGTCAAGTATTAATGTAGGTATGGCTGCTAGCAACTACTCTACATTTGATATAAGTGTAATCTGTGTACCCAAGAGAGAAGCAGTTTCAAAGTGAAAATGAAAATGATGATAAGTTGTTGTTAGCCCAGAGAGATATTTGATAAAACAAATGGCAGAGTTTAACAAGTGTGATTAATGTGTTATGTAAACTTCTATTATATACTTTAATTTTTCCTACTGAAAGAATAATTGTCATGAGAAATACTTTTATTTATCAATATCTATATGAAGTTGGAAATATTATGATAAACATCCATTAAGTGTACTAAGCTATATCCCCAAATAACTCTTATATTATGCAATAGAAAAAGTATATTAACATGGGGATCTGCCAGAACCCAAAATTTATTCAGGCAAAAAATTGAGCCATGAAGAGTTTTTGGCTGCTCTCCACTTGTGTTTCTTCCTTGTTTCTACTATCTAATTGTGAAACAGTTCATGTTAATTCCAGAAGCTCCAGTAAGGAATGCAGCATGACAGAGAGGTCAAATTGTCCGACCTTAGATAAGGCTTATGAGAAGGTGAAAGGAAAATCTAATGTAACTTTAATTATTGAAAGTAATACAACAATGAATAAATCCCTTGAATTCAGTGATAAAACAGCGATTACTATAAAGGGAATAAATTCAAGTCGTCTCGTCATCACATGTAATGGTAACTATGGAATGTATTTTGAAAATGTTAACAACGTAATACTGTCAGATTTAGTTCTGACATCATGTATGTTCAACCACAGTGACTACTATTCTGCAGTTATATTCAAGAGCAGTGCAGATATTGCATTTAATAACTTTGATTTTTTCAGCAATAGTGCATCAGGATTAATTCTCTTAAACTGTACTGGAAGAGTTGCATTAAATTCAACTAATTTCGTCTTCAATGGACACAGAATGCACCCTTGCATGCATAAATATGGAGCACTAAACATTGAAAGTCAACATGTGATTGGACATTTTTCTCTTACCGGTTGCCATTTTTTAAACAACATTAATAACGGCTCAAAGTGCAATGAAGATTACTTTCAAGTTGATCACTGGGGAGGGAGTAGTTTAGGGGGCGGAATGCGAGTCATATTTGGAGGAGACTGTAATGGTAGCAAAGTGATTATTAAAGAGTGTAACTTCACTGGGAATATAGCTGGCTATGGAGCCGGACTATATACACAGTATCAGGATTACTGCGAAGGAAATGATATATCGATAGATAGAAGTACTTTTATTCATAATTGGGCCACAAATGGAGGAGGTGGATTAAGTATTAATCTGATATCTAACAATTCAGTTCATTATAACAGAACAAATTCTGTTAATGTGAGTAACACTGACTTCGTTGGGAACAAAGCAGATTATGGCGTTGGCGTGTGGATTACTTCTAAATTTAGTAATGTACCAAGACAAGGAGGTATTCATTTCAGCCACTGTAATTGGAGTGGTAATGTAGCAAAAAAATTAAGTCCTGCCTTAGACATTAGTTCATATGTTACAAAAAACAAAGAAAGACTAGGCCACTTGCCAGTAATTCATTTCCATGATATCAATGTGATTGACAATGTAGTTCAAACTGGTAACCAACTAATGGCTACTCATGACAAAGACTCTGGTGTATTGCTGGTAGCAGAATCAAAAATTGTCTTTAATGGAGTCAACACCTTTACCAACAATTCTCCTTCTGCTTTGCAAGCCGTATCAGGTGAAATTGCCTTGCTTAACGATACTCAAATGATATTCAACAAGAACTCTGGAGTCAATGGAGGTGCTATTGCTCTGTACGGCTACTCCTACATATTATTACATAGCAATGTTACTATGATTTTTTCCAACAACACAGCAACCAGCTTTGGAGGTGGCATTTATCACCATGGGATAGATCAGCACCAACACCTCAATGGATTCAGCTGCTTTATTGAGTATAATGACGACAGCGAAAAAGAAAACGTCAAGTTCTACTTCACAGGAAACAAAGCAAAAATGGGTAAATGGATTTATGCAGAAACTTTCTATACTTGCTTCCACAAATATCATAAGTATCCTCTGTATACTAACCAGAGTATTATTTCCCTTTTCTTAAACATACGGAACATATCTCACAAAAAATTGTACAATGCTGTAACATCATCAGCTAGTAATTTTAGTCTAAGAAGTGCACACCATAATTATGTCATTCCTGGGAAGGAATATGATATTGGATTAAGAGCATTTGATGAATTTAATCAGACAGTCACTCCACTTCTTACTATAACGGTAAAAAAAAAACCCAGCATAATTAGAATTGCCAATCCTTTCACTGCAGATGGAAATATAATTGTACTTGCCCTTGAGAATATTACAGCAAATATTACCGTTACTGCCGTTGGAGTTCGTACCATTTCGTTTACGTTTAATATTACAACACTCATATGCCCCCCAGGGTTTTTTCTAAATAAGAATCATTCCTGTCAGTGTGGAGAAAATATTCAGTACACAGAAATTTTAAGCTGCAATTTGACATCGTATACAGTACAAATGAAGAAATCATACTGGGCTGGGTATATACCTAAAAGCCCAGGGAAATATTCTAGTAAAGATTTATATTTTGCTCCATGCATGAGGCCACTTTGTAACTCAACTTCATCTCTGCCTAGTGATGCCAGTGCGCTTAATGAGTATGTGTGTGGTGCAAATCGCAAAGGGATAATGTGTGGAATGTGTAAAACTGGCAGTTGCATCCATTTTCACTCTAATTCTCACATATGTGGATCCAAGAAATATCATCACTATGGATTGTTCTTCTTCTTCTTGTCAGAGATTGTCCCGATAACTATATTTTATCTTATAGTGGTTGTTTTTGACATCACATTCACGACAGGAAATTTCGTGGGATTTTTATTTTTTAGCCAAAATTACGACCAGTTAACAATAAAGTCAGATGATCCTTCATTGTCATATTTAGAGATCCCATATAAGCTTTTCTATGGTATATTTAATCTTGAGTACTTCAATATTGACAGTTTATCTTACTGCTTATGGAAAAACATGAAAATGCAAGATGTCATCGCAGTCAAATATGTCTCGTTGTTGTATTCACTAATTCTTGTAATTCTAACAATCATGGCAATAAAAAGTGGACGATGCAATACGGTGCTCAAATTAAGGAGCCAGTTTACCAGGAAGTATTCTTATGTGCATGGTTTGTCCGCATTTCTGGCCATTAGTCATATACAGTGTACAAAAACAAGTTTCCTAATACTGAGAAGAGTACAGCTACAAGGATGGGATGGTTATAATGAAACTTACTATACTTATTATGGAGGTGTGCAGTATGGGAGAGATAACCATTTGATCTATTTAGTACTAGCTATATTTGTGTTGATCACAGTAAGCATCATTCCTACAATAATTCTTCTTGTTCATCCACTTGTTCTTCAAATACTGGCTCTGTGTAATTTGAGTGAGCATTGGATAGTTCTAAATCTTCTTAGACTGTTTCAAGTTCGAAAATTAATCCCCTTCCTTGATTGTTTTCAAAGTTGTTATAAAGACAGATACAGGTTCTTTGCAGGTGTTTACTACTTGTATAGAACCTCGCTCCTGATTTGCTTTGCTACAACGAACTCAATACTGGAACTCTTCCTTTATGCACAAGTTCTCCTATTGTTGTTCTTAGGAGTTAATGCTCTGGTAAATCCATGCAAGAAGAAATCACACAATCGCTTGAATGCTTTAGTTTTCTTTAATTTATGTTTGATAAACATGCTCAGTGTTCTTCAGCAGAGCTATTCTGATGATATTAATATTTTGTACTTTCAAATACCACAAATGATTTTCATCAGCCTGCCAATGAGTGCAGGTATTATTTGGTTTATCAACACTTTATATGGTTACTTTAAAAGTAAAGGATACGGAGAAGTTGAGTCCAGCTTGGATTGTGACTCACTACTACAAGGACGGCAAGAAGATTATCAAAGTCTGCTCGACCCACAAAGCAGTTTGTTTGAACGAGAACTCAATAGCGCTAGTCATATTCAATAATATAATTACTTTCGGCCATTTAGTTGAAAGAGTGTGCATTTAAAAATCCAACTCAATAATACATAGTGAACATTATGAGATTCCATTAATTGATTTAGTCACTTTTCAATTATCAAACCCACAGTGAATTACTTATTATAGTTGTTGTTTTTGTAGTGCACTATATATTGATATATTTATACTTACTTTCGCAGTGGTGTAGGAAGATGTTCGGCACGGGTGGGCTCAAAGAATATGCGTTTTGTGGTTTACAGGTATTCATGTGAGAAATCACATTTTTAGAATGTGCCCAAATAATTAATATTAAGAAAGTACAAAATGAAATGTACACTGATATAGGGGAATCAATAGTCTTCTGGTTCACACTCATACCCCAATTTGAACAATACAGTACACTGTAAAAATTATAGTGTGAAAACCCATCAAATTCACACCAAACTGGCAGTGTGCTACAGTGTATCTTTCACACTTCCCGCCTAGTGTGGATGCACACTTAGCGTGAAATTCATACTAAAGGGAATAGCATGGACCTTTTGCCAAACATTAATTATATTCATGGAGGTGTGCACATCACCATATTTTGGTGTGACTATTGTTACAAGAAGTGATTCACACTTAATTTGGTGTGAATTACACACCTTTTGGTTAACAGTGTCGGTTGACCCCCTACTTTGTGATGGAAAAGTGTATGTTGATTGTTCGTATGTGAAATAAATATCATTGTTAGCATGACCAATTTTACTGAGCACAAGTATCGTCAACCTGGCCAATACTACTTCTAAGTAAAACAAAATCTATTATCAGGAGACCCTTTTAGTGGTTCAGCAAGTAGATTAGTTAAGGATGTAGTTACACTATTACAGTAAACTGGCCCAGAAGTCTTGGTATGGAATGTTTTAATATTATTGTGATGTAACTGGAAAATGAAGGTGGATTTCACACACATGAGAAGAGTAGCTAGTTTTGTTTTGTAAGAATGTTGGTATATTGCTTTTCAGCATGCTCAGAAAAAATACAGATTACATCCAGAACATGCATGAGGTTTCTAGCCAGGCAGGGATAGCTCTAAGCGATCATGATGGAAGTGACAATAATAACTGACCTGCCATAAACCTGATGCTGTGAAACAACACGAGTATTTAGTGCTATAGTTTTTAGTAGATATTCAATTTTATAATTTCCAATTCCTGTTTATATGAAATTACCTTCCTATGGCCGTGTCTATAGAATAAGGTTTCCAGCTTTCCAGGGTTTCATACAGGATATTTTTCTGGGGAGGGGGGAGGGGGGGGGGGGGGGGGGGGGGGGGGGAAGAGTTTAGGAAGGAGGTGGGGGCCACACATTTGTTTGACCACACCCACATTTTGCTGAAACCACACCCATTTGATTAAAAATTATCTCAGGTCTAGAATTAGTTGACATCAAAACTAAGCATATTGCAATATCGAAGTACCTCAATTAACTGAAGTTAACTTTCACCAAATATTAGATTATACAAACAACAAAATCACAGAGTACCATTATAAATCATAACCACCAGAATACCATTAAGTAGTAAATATTAATAGTAAATATTATTAATTTATTTCATGAAATTCTGGGGGGAGGGGGGGAAATCCCAGGGCGCCCGTACTTCAGTATGAAACCCTGTCCGGGGGTTCTTTACTCTCCCAGGGTTCTCCACATTCCTAGGGTTCTCCACTCTCTCAGAGGGTTCCCCACTCTCCTAGGGTTCTCCACACTCCTAGGGTTCTCCACACTCTAGGGTTCTCCACTCTCTCAGAGGGTTCTCCACTCTCCTAGGGTTCTCCACACTCCTAGGGTTCTCCACTCTCTCAGAGGGTTCTCCACTCTCCTAGGGTTCTCCACACTCCTAGGGTTCTCCACTCTCTCAGAGGGTTCTCCACTCTCCTAGGGTTCTCCACACTCCTAGAGTTCTCCACTCTCTCAGAGGGTTCTCCACTCTCCTAGGGTTCTCCACACTCCTAGGGTTCTCCACTCTCTCAGAGGGTTCTCCACTCTCCTAGGGTTCTCCACTCACTCAGAGGGTTCTCCACTCTCCCATGGTTCCCCACACTCCACTCCCATAGGTTTCCAGCTTTCCGGTTCTTTACTCTCCCAGGGATCTCCACTCTCCCAAGGTTCTAATCTCTCATGAACACTCCACCATCTACTCTCCTGTGGATCTTCCACTCTCCCATTTTTCACCTACTTTCTTCATGAACCTACCACTCTCTCTCTCCCCACAAACCCTACTTCACTCTCTCATGGACCTTTATGAACTCTCACACTCTCCCATGAATGAACCCTCCATTCTCCCCCTCCTATCTTCTATAAACCGTCTCCTCCACTGTCCCCACTCTCATAGAGGCAGAAGAGGCCAGTGCCTCCTCAAAAATTTTCAACATGGGTTTGAGAAATTCTTTATTCTGCCTTACGAATTAGTCTGAAATTCCTTCACAGTATTTATTGTTGCTTGTTGCAACGAATGAAAAACTTCTTAAGAAGAGGAGTTCAACACAATCTAGCTAGCTAGATGTAACAGCCACAATATCTCCAACTACTAGTACTTGGGAATCTCCTCCAAGATTTTTAGTGCTCACTTCATGTATTTGGAAAGCTTGAAGGGTATAGGTGGACAAGCTGAGTTGACTTTTCTTAGAAGAGGAAAGAAAAATAAATTACAGTTGTAGCCATAGCTTAGCTGAAGTTGCATGTTCCTTAGCTACTCGCCAGGACATATCCATTTAGCTGAGACAGGCAGCCCTGGGAAGCAGCCAGCTATAGGTCACTGCTACTCATTTTGTGTAAAATCGTTTTAGTTCATTGCGTCTTTGATGAGACTAAGTTGTTTGGGGGTCTACAAGTTTGCGAAGCCGACCCTTTACCTTCCTTTAATTTGTGTGAGGAGAAAGGGGTTTCTTGTCGCCAACATAACTAGGCTGTTCAGTGCCATAGTGCAAGTTGTGTTTGAACCATCAGCAAACTAGGAGATTTTGGGTAATTTCCCAGAGGATGTGGTATAATTAACATTTTAGCGACTCATTTTCGCTCCTGCTTCATGAATGGTATTAACATGCTCGCATACTTTAACTTGTTAGACCACTTCACCCACTCGTTACCTAGTTGGGCGGAGCCCGACCTCTGCTGAAGGGAGAGGTCGGGTAACAAGCCTATACCCGGGTTTGTTCCCTGCTGCAAAGTACGTTGCAGTCCAATCAGATTGCAGTGTGGTTAAATGCTAAGGGAATGGGTGGGCGGACAGGAATACGCCTACGCAGAAATATACGTACACACAAGGAGCAAGAAATGTGCGTGGGTGAAAAGAATGGCCACAAATTGTAAATCCCACACAATCGGTTCATGACGTCATGATTAGCTGACTCAGCAGGAACAAACCGGGGTATAGGCTTGTTACCCGACCTCTCCCTTCAGCAGAGGTCGGGCTCCGCCCAACTACTCGTTACCAGCCCTCTAGTGTCCTCTTCCCAGTCCAATTGGCTGGCGGAAGCTGCACAATTTGCTCAATGTCAGTTGTCCCTTTAACGCTAGAGATTTGTAAAGGGTCGGCTACATGAGACTAGGTCTGAAAGTGGGTCATTTTTTCATAAGTTAGCTAGGGCATCCTATTTAACTGGAACAAGAATTATTTTTATTTAAGCTATATATATTATTTCCAAGCGAGGCCCAATATATCATCATTGTTATGACCCCTGACACTATTAAATAGGACCCATAGAAATAACATCCTTCAAAGAACAAGAATAAACAATAGCAAGTAAGAGTCATAATTGAGGTTTTAATAACTTGAATTTCCAATTTTATTTGTCAAATTCTTCCATTTTAACATAACTGTGAGGCTAAATTCCCTGCATTTAGTTATTTCATACTCTCTAAAAACTTAATTTCCGGCATTTAGCTTCTTTTTTTTCTTTTCTTATTTACTTCAGAGGGTGTTGATATTTTAATTATTTGCAAGTTTCAGTTCTTCCCACAATGTAGGCCTCAAGGCTGCTATATTTGTGGAGAGCCGGAATGAAATTGTGAAGAAGTGTAAAGGAAGAAATTTCACTACTGAGATGATTTTATAAAGTGCTTCTAGAAGAAGTTTGCACTCACTAACTTCTAGTATAGTTGATTAATCAAAGTCACATGTTTTGTGTAATTATGTATGTGATTACAGAAACCTGTGATAGCATTACAAATAATAATGCTGATATTGAGATTGTGTTCAAAATATTTAAGCACATATACCAAAATATTGAGAGTTGGAAGGTCTAAGATTAATCTCAAGATAAAAGAATTATACTTTTGGGAAAGAGGGTGCCTCTATGTCTGTATCAAGATTAGTTATCGTCACTTGGTACTTTATAGAAGGTTATTACAGTGACTTTAATTTCTTGTTAATATTATTGTCCTTTATTGACTTTATGTAAAGGTCTGTGATGTCATAATTAAGACTTCTTTATGTTTGACTATTTATTTATTTATTCCACCCTAGATACCTTCACAACGTTTTTTTTAGGTAGTGATGGTGGGTTAAAGAAGCTGCTAAAATAACAGCTGGGGGTAGGCTTGAGGAGCTCACACTCTTCAGAGATATCACAAGATATTTCACTCCCCAAGCATTATTTTACTTTCACTTAACTCCAGCTTATGGAAATAAATTAGCCTGCTCTTGAAATATTTTGCCACATCACTCTGTGACTCATAGTAATGAATACTATATATATTGTATATATATAGATAAATAGACATATTGACTACAGTTGATTGTGTATAATTACTTTCTCCAGTTTCATGTTTTTCAATTGCCTACTGCATCTACAAGAGTTATGCTTAATCAGTAATCATTTCACCCTTCAGAACATGTTACATTGGTCATATTTCATCTATATAGCAAATACACTTAATTTTTTTTTCAGATATCACTTTAATACACTGCTCTTTAATAAATTATTGTATTTGGGTTCAGAAATGAGAATTTATGTATCTATTTTTCATTGCTAAGATAACAAAATTACGGGCTCTAAATGTCAGTATTTAATGAATAAAGTTAACTGGTTATACATATCTATGTAGTCATACCAACAATGCTGATGTTAGCTTTTGGAAGTGCTCTTGAAAGTGAAAGTGAAGATGATGTTGATAGCTACAGCTAACATGGTCTTATCTCATATACTGCAGACGTGAAAGGTAATTCTTGGTATTCATTAGCTGAGACTGTTTTCCAAACAATGTTTTAACGAAATTCAAGTGAGTTTGGGTTCTTTAAAATTTGTCAATATGTTGCTGTGTCATAGAAGATGCAACATAATGTTTATACTTCAACAAAACAGGCAAGCCTAGACTTTCTCCGAGAACTGAAACTATAAGACTTTCCGCAATGGAAATATTTTCATTTAAACATAATAGGAATGTTGCTATACATTTTAGTTTGTAGTAAAAAACACTGTATAAATTAAAATATTAGTACTATTTGGCGTGGAAAAAAAAACATTGCTGGTTCACTATAAAAATTGTAAATTCTATATAGACAAAGGTTAAAAAAAAGGAACGGTATAATGAATTGATCTATCATAGATATATACAGCTGTCTAGATGAGATTGTGCAATTTGAAAGCATCTCTACCAAGGGCACTAGTTGTGTCACTTCTGTGGGAAGTCTCTACCAGTGTGATTGGTAATATATTACTTAATCCTCTCTATCTTTCTCAAGCTATCAGTAGTGGGGTTTTACTGTCACTTGCTGTCTGTATAGCCTTCATATTTCTAATGTCTCCTTGTGTTGGGTTTCTGGCTGACATCAAATTTGGTCGGCTTGCAGCTCTTAAGTGTGGTACATATACTATGACAGATATTTGTGTTTACTTGCAATTGCCATATGGATAACAGTAAATGTTTACATTATCGGAAGGATGATATTCATGATTATTATTATTCAATTTATGATGGATCAACTTAGAGATGCTCCCACCAGACAGTCCATTTTATTTCTACATCTGTATTTTTGGGTCAGCAGTTTCACTGATATAGTTGCAGAATGTGTTACAATACTAGTAAAGAATATAGACTTTAATGTAATTAGAAATTCCTGTCATCCAATAACTAGTGGTGTGCTTGAGCACAAATGGCGAGCGAGCCTGATAGTTAGGCAACATAAAACTAAGTATTGTTACTATGTTTTAGCTTAGTTCATGCAAAAACTATAATAGCCGTTATGACCTTTTATTTCAGCAAACAAATAACAAAATCACTCTATTACCTGATTAATGGTAACTTTTGCCATTCTGTGAATCTCAACCACCAGTAACTCTTGAACAAGCTCACAGCTACGGTAAAAAATAAACCAGTGTTATTATTTGTAATTTTAGCTCCGTATCCCCCTAAAACGGCGAAGTTTTGAAATTAAGTCTGGAAAAGGGTCTTCAATGCCATAGTAACCGGTCGAATCAACTTTTTGTTTCTTAAAAAGCAAGCGTTTTCGCAGAAATTTTCTCACACTTTGGAGCTTTAAAGTAAGGCTTGCTTAATCCTGCAGTTTCAGAATAAACTGGGGTCAAGCCTAAAAAGCCGTGTTTTTTGGAGGAAAAAAGTTCCCCGCGCGCGCGTTTAATTACATACGTACGTCCAAACATATATACAAATAAACTAGTGGTGTGCTTGAGCACAAATGGCGAGCGAGCCTGATAGTTAGGTAACATAAAATGTTACTCTTTTTAGCTTACTTCATGCAAACACTATAATAGCAGTTATGACATTAGATTTCAGCAAACAAATACAAAATCACTCTCTTACCTGATTAATGGTAACTTTTGTAGTATCAAACATCAACCATTCTGATTTTTTATCACTGACAGCGCACAGTGAAACACAAACAATATTTATATTTACTTGTGCCATACTTGGATAACTATGGTAACATAAGTTTATGTTATTTACATTATCGGAAGGATGATTATTATCAATTATATATGTATTCAACTTATTTATGATGGATCAACTTAGAGATGCTCCCATCCATTTTCAGACAGCTGTATATTTCTACATCAGCATTTTTGGGTCTGATATAGTTTGCTGATATAGTGTGCAGACAATGTGTTAGTAAAGAATAGTAGACTTTAATATAAGACTTTAATGTAATTAGAACGTCATCTCAATAAATAACATATATCAAAATTTACGGCAGCCATTTTTTTTGCCATAATTATATCATCATTGGCCCTGCTCTTGCTTATCCTATGGGTAGTTCATCACAATAGTTCGTGGTTTATAACAGACAAAATTTCTGGCAATCCATATAAGCTTGTTTATGCTGTTCTTAAGCATGCAGTATTTAACTCTAAGCCTATTTCTCGAAGCGCCTTTACCTACTGTGATGATGAGGTACCATCAAGAATTGATTTTGGTAAGCAAAAGTATGGAGGTCCATTTACCACTGAGCAAGTAGAAGACGTGAAAGTATTTCTTCGTATAATGCTAGTTATAGGAGGCTTATCTCCAGTCTTTATGCTTCAATGGGAAGCATCCATGTCCTTAGCAGCTCAAATGAATAAATCAAACATAAAAAATAATATCGGTGAAGAATTGTTTGTGAAGTATGGCTTCATATCACCTCTCTTTTGCTTAATTTCGATACCAGCATATAGTTTTGTACTAAAACCTTTTTTTTCAAAATACTTACCTAACATGTTCAAAACGATTGGAATAAGCATTGTCATTACTTGTTTTTGTTTTCTTCATTTGTTTGCGTACAACAATGCAAACATCAAAGATATACGACTCAGAGAAGAAATACTCAAAGCATGTAACAATACACTATCTTTAGATAAAAAATACTTAATAATTCCACCACAATACATCATGACGATTCAACATATTCTGATACAATTGCAAAGTATGATGCTTTATATTCCATTGTGGGAATTTATTTGCTCCCAAAGCCCTCAAAACATGAAAGGATTCATTTTTGGGTCTCTGTACGCTTTCAAATCTATTTTTCAATTGTTTGCGGTCAGTATGGTCATGCCTAACATTGAAAAGTGGAAATCAGCATATGTAAGTTGTCAATCAGCTTATTATTTGGCAAATATAGGAATCGGAATATTCACTTTAGTTGTGTACACGATTGTGTCGAGGAGGTATCGCTACAGGAAGAGAAACGATATTTGCAACATTTACCAATATGCTGAAGATTATTACTCCAATATTCATTGAAAAATTAATATCTTATGAACAGAGTGTTGCATTTAACATTATAGTGAGACTTTATTTTTTTGCTGTAAAATACATGCAAGTTTAGACTATTTTTTATAATTTAATTAAGCATATTTTACAATACACTTACCTTTTTTCTTTAACTCTTTAGTCTTTTTATTGCAGCTGTTGTCATCATAATTAACACATGTAGTGATTATTTTTTAATCCAAATCTTAAATTTAAATGCGTAAATGATTGTAGCCTTCTGGTAATGAGCATCTATGCTAGAATATAAACAAGCACAACTTCTCTCAATGGCTTGATGTGTGCTTTGAAACTAAAACAAAAAATACAGTAGGATTTGTGTGTTCAATTGGGTGCTAGGCCTATGTGTAAGCATAATTGATGTGAATATGAATGAATATTCAACATGAATAAGTGGAAATCTATGATCTATTACTTTAATAAGAGCCAATCTGCAGCAAATATGCATGTTGTTTTAAAACTTTTTTACCAATTTTTGTTGTAAGAATATTTACCTTTGTATGTATATCTGTAAAGAATACTTATCACAAGGTCAGCTACTGATAGTATCAAATAATAAATCTAGTGAGAACTTGTAGCTACACTATCATTTAGCATAACCTCATATAGCTACTTCCGTCTTTCTGCTTTCAACAACATCGACAGGATGAATACAAATTTGGGACTTTATAAAGATATTAGCGGAAATGTAAGCACAGAGGAGAATTAATGAAGATGATAGTAAACTTTGAGTATATCATGATTAAGAATAACCAGCTGAATTCTATTTTCACATCTGGTATTATTCATAACTAAATAAAGTTAGTTCTGAAAAATTGGGAGGCTAACTCATAGCTATCCAGGGTGTTGATAAACAGCCATTTAAGACTTAATTTCACTTTCAATTCGAGTTTACGTGTTAATGTCAAATCATTTGGATATAAGAGACCAGATATCACAACAAGACTCAGGTGTAATCTAGTTTTTAGCTACTTGCTTTCTATTTCTATTTATACTTATACATAAGTCATTTGTAAGCACATGGATACAGAATGTAAAGTTGACATCTCACATTGAAAGAAAACAGAACGTGTTATGAAAACAAGAGTAAGTTTCCATAATTACACAAAACCAATTATTTCATAGAAATAAAACGGAGCTAAGACCATGGATACTCAGCTTTGATGTAGCTAACTACTTGAACTTATTGCAAAGAATGAAGTCAGTGCTCTCTTTTAAGTCGATAGTTCTGACACTTCTGTTGTCTACAATCTGCAGTGGTTTACAAATATTTGTGGATTCTATAAATGGATCAGACGCTTTATGCCAGAGTCACCAAAATGTACCTTGCAAAAGTTTAGAGAAAGCCAAGACACTTGTGACATCCAGTTCACTGATAGTCTTAAAATCGGATGTAATCCTTCATCAAGTCCTTGTATTTGATTCTCTGCAGAATGTGTCAATCAAGGGGTATGGTGTCCACTTCTTGTTCAATATTACTTGTAAAGGTCAATATGGTGGTATTTATGTCAAAAATGGGCAAGGCTTTTCAATAAGTCGTGTAAAGTTTATACAGTGTGGTCGAATGCCGTCGACAATTTGTAAAAATGGAGCAGTTATATTCAGCAATACTTCAGAAGTGTCTCTATGGAATGTAAGCATTACTAATGGCAACTACTCTGGCCTTATGCTTCTCAACAACAGGGGGCTTGTTAACATCACTGATGTGAAGTTCATTGGAAATCAATACGCAAAGAGGCACTACCACAATAGAAATATATCTGAGGTCAACAGTATTGAAGAAGAAATGAGCAGGCATAAATGTAGACGTAATGTCATTGGAGGAGGTATTAACATCATATTTAGTGGCAAATCCCAGAACAGCACCACCTATATAATGAGATGTTACTTCCACAACAACTCAGCCCACTGGGGTGGTGGCCTACACATTATTCAGACTGGCCGCGTAGCCAATCATACGATATTCATTAACTCTACAGTTTTTGAACATAATCAAGCATGGATGGCAGGTGGTGGTATGCGACTTAATATTATCTGTCGCACAAAAAATGCTTTCACCAACAGAGTATTCTTTTACAATACTTCATTTATAGCAAATAACGCCAAGTTTGGATCGGGTGTGACACTAATTTCAGCTTACAATGAGAACAAATACAAAGATCCCACAATTATATTTCACAATTGCAGTTGGATAAACAACACTGCTACAGCGACCAGTCCTGCTGTGGACATAGCTGCCTATGCAGTGCTGAATTCTGAAAGGTACGGGTTTCTTCCTATACCAAGTTTTACAGATATTGATGTAATCAACAACTTTGTGGCTGCGAAAGCAAGACTTATCAAATCTGTGACCATTAATGATGGTGTATTTTTGATAACACAAATGAAAGTTATCTTTTCTGGTCACGTATGTTTTGCTAGCAACTCTCCGACTGCACTTAAAGCTGTTTCTGGTGGAGCAGTTGTTGACAATAACGCAAGAATAACATTCTTCAACAACACGGGAATAAATGGAGCTGCTATTGCACTTTATGGGTTTTCTTACATTTATCTTTCTGACAATATAACAATAACTTTTAAAAATAACGTTGCTAAAAAGACTGGTGCGGCTATCTACTACCACTGCATAGACCAACATGATTTCTTTGTTGGTTCATACTGTTTCCTCGAGAATAAAAACAAGAAACCAAACAATGTGACCATTATATTAGATGGCAATAAGGCAGAAAATGGTTCGTGGCTGTTCGCGGAAAGTTTTCTCAGTTGTGCCTTCAGATGCAACTCGAGAGTGACATACAATCCCTTGCAACCTCAAGATTTTATGAAATGCATTGCAAACTTTGTATATGATAATAATACAGATATTCGAGACGTAGTGTCTACTTCAGGCAGACGGTTCAGATTCCTCAATCATGACAAAACTAGCTATTCAGCAATTCCAGGTAGGGAAATAAAAATACCATACGTTGTAGTGGACGATTTCAATAGCACCCTTAAGCCATTAGCTTATGTCAGTGCTGTAAATCAGAGTTCAGGTATAGTATTTGACAGAAAATATACACTTGAAAGCACCATCTATCCAATTGGAAAACCCAATCAGAGCACCACTGTGGATGTCACTGTGAATGGGGTAAGAACATTACACTTCCGTTTTCAACTTAAAACCCGTCAATGTCCTCCTGGGTTTGTTTACTCCAATAACTCAGAGTCTTGTGAATGCGGAAATGATCGAGATAAAAACAGAGATTATTATCAGCCTATACAGCAATGCACCAAAAACTCCTCCCAAGCTATTCTAGACAAGGAGTACTGGGTTGGTTACATACCGGAAGAGTCTCAAAATTATAAAGACTTGTATTTCGCACCTTGCTTTCATCCAATATGTCTGCCAAGTAGTGTTTACCTTGATAATGACACAGCTAACCCAACCCTCAAAATATGCGGTAAGAATCGTCACGGAATAATGTGCGGAAAATGTAAGAAGAATACTTCACTTTATTACCACTCCAAATCATACACTTGTGGAAGTAATCGATTTTGCAGATACGGTCCAGTTTTCTATATATTGTCCGAGTTATTACCCGTTCTTATTGTTTTCTTGGTTGTTCTAGCCTTTGATCTGTCCTTGACCTCAGGCAATGTAGTCGGACTGATATTTTTCAGCCAATACTTAGAAGGCATCACTATTACAACCAACACCACGTTAGATTACTTCAAACTACCATATCAAATGTTTTACGGTATTTTCAACTTGGAATACTTCACAATTGAGAGGTTATCGTTTTGTGTATGGAAAGGGTTAAATATTCAGAATTTATTTATGCTCAAGTACCTGACAGTAATTTTTGCATTCACTTTAGTGGTAGTACAGATATTTTCATTAAAGAAAAATAGATTCTTCTTCATCTTTAAAGTAAAACGATATTTCGGTAGCCAAAAATCATTCATTCATGGACTTAGTGCTTTTCTTGTAATGTGCTATATTCAGTGTACGAAGACAAGCCTTTTCATTTTGAAAGCAGTACAGCCCACTGGACTAAACAGGAAACCTAATCATCACTACACTTACTATGGTGGACAGAAATACTTCACTGGGACTCACAAATTGTATGCATCCTTTGCTGTGCTTATCTTTGCCACCGTTACTGTGCTCCCAGCATTCATTCTCCTTCTTCATCCTCTTCTATTGCAAGTACTGTCCCTCTGTAATCTTGGCGAACACAGGCTAGTCTTGAAGGCTTTCAAGTTTCTACGCATACAAAAACTAATACCATTTCTGGATTGCTTCCAAAGCTGCTACAAGGATAAGTGTAGGATGTTTGCAGGCCTTTACTTTCTGTACAAAGTAGCTTTGCTTCTAGTCTATGTTATGGCCCAGTCCTATAAAAGCTTGTTAGTTGCATTGCAAGTGCTATTAATAATATTTCTAGCCATACATGCAACCATTCAACCTTACAAGAAGAAGCTACACAATGTGATCGACTCGATAATATTTTCAAATCTTTTATTGGTCAATTTGCTCAGCATCATTGACAATATTTATGAGCCTGATGTATCAAACGAAGAAAACAATTTCAGGTTTTCTTTAGAAGTAGTGCAGATTGTTCTTGTTTATTTACCAATGGTCGCTTGTCTCCTGTATATCGTTTGGAAAACTGTTACTTATTGCAAGATTCGGAGGAATTATTACAACTACGATGTAATTGATGAAGATCAAGATAGCTGCAGGGAATACAAAGAATGCCAGCTAAGTGCTAGTGCAGTCATTCTTAACGATTAGTAGTGTTTTTGTTTTGGGACGTACCGAATGAAAGACATTTAGAGCACTTGTTCATAATGATTGTATTTTCTGAATATTAGTTGTAAGAATGTTCACTAGAAAACTTTGAATAATCCTTCCTTCTCCATGTTGTTGTACTGATAATTTTATTGCTCTATATTTAATAATGAAAGGTAAAAGCTAATTTTTTCTTGTAAAATTAGATATACACCCGTACTAGATGTATATCCAGGACTACATTTTTCTTTAGTTCTATGACACTGTGTAGGAACCTAATTTTGCCGAGTGACCAGGACTATCAGCCTTCCATCATTAATCCTCTTTCATCACTTCCAATAATTAGTCTTCGTTTTTCTTTACGTAAGTCCTGAAACCAGTTCTTTTGATGTTCCTTCCATACAGACACAATGGCAGAATGCAAAAAACACAATTTGCTGCCGAAAAAATGTACTTCTGTCGATGCAACCACGCAGCACACAAAATATTATACTTTGTAGTGCCCCAGAGAACAATATAGCAGCTGACAATAAAACATCTCCAGCAAGCATACTATACTTCAACACATGGCTGGCTGTACTAATCACTGACACTCAAGCACTTTTGGCAGATAAATATATACCAAATTAGTTATCTTGTTACTAATTTCTGATTTTTTCCCCATAGTTAGAACACTTCTTGAACAGAGAAAGAAGGCCATCTTCGAAGACCATCACTAACAGTTTCAATGGGTACGCCTGACTCAGAGTAGCATTGTTCCAAATCATTCTTGGAATGTTCTTGAGGCGTATTTTTAAGAATACAACAGTTTGATACATGACAATATGAGTTCAGTCTGTGTCCCTACAATTTATTAGCATGCCATGAAGTCCACTAATACTGTTCATTTGTGTTTATATATAGTTTCTCATTTCTTTTGTTTCTAGGACAGTTTGGACTCCATTATCACTTATGTAGGTAGAGCCAACACTACAAGGATCACTGACCTATCATTAAAATAACTATTGCTTTCTTGTATTGTAAACTAACCTCTCAATGCATTAACGTTCAATCCATAACTATAGATTACCAAGCCAAAACATATGACTGCATAATATACAGTAGTTAAATTGGCTGAAGCTAATTATATTACAGCTTTAAGGTGTGAAATTTAAACTGATAGTGAACAATTTAAAAACAATACTGATACCAACTTCTGTTGCATGTTAATACATGAGTCAGAGTGATAATATTTCAGAGCAGGCTAATTTATTTTCATGTGCCAGAGGCAAAGTGAAAATAATGTCTGAGAGTAAAATATCTAGCCATATCACTCTGACAGAGTGTCTAGATATCTTCACTGCTGTAGTTAGTACTTAGAGGACAGTAACTCACAGGCAAAGTTGGTTGTAGGGGCTACCCACACACCCCCAGCTGATATTTTAGCAGCTGTTCTAACCAAGTTGAGTACCTATACCAGAGGAAGGTAGCTGTAAAAACCAAGAAAATGGACAAGTTTGGCCAGTTGCTAAAACTAAGGGTGCAATAACAGGTGAAATATTGTGAGTTATTTCACAGGTCATGTACCTAAAGATATCATTGTGAAGATATCTAGGTGGAATAATATATATATATAATACTTATAGCACGAGTCAGAGTACAATATGGGAAAATATTTTACGAGCACGCAAAATATTTTCACGAGCCAAAGGCGAGTGAAAATGTGGCGTGAGAGTAAAATATCATTCCCATATTGTACGACGAGTGTGATAAGTGATTTATTGCTTCTTTGAAATTTTTCTCAACCGGTTACAATAGAATTTTCATTGATTTTACTCGCTATGCGCGCGCTACAAGTAGCGTACAATATAAACCGTACAATATGGGAGAATACAGAACGCTCGCGTGATGCGGAAATATTCAAGTAAAAATATCAAAGCTGCAATAAATATATATATATATTTATATATATAATATCAAAATAATCATATATAGTGGAAACATAGACTGAAAAAACCCTGACACTCAACAACAACAGCTAACATGAATGGAACAAAATACTCTATCACAATAGAAAATAATCTTAAAAATGACTAAACTCTTTAAGAAGTTCAAAAAACTTGCCCCCTAAGTGTGGCTATTTTCTAGAGAGTTTTACAGTACGTATATGAATCACATTGCAAGGACATTATAAACCATACACTTTATACAGAAGCTGAAAATGATTTGTGGGGGGAGGGGGGGGGGGCTTAATGCATTTATTTTTATTTTTGTAACATTACAAACTACAGTGCTATAAATAAAGATAAATGAGTAGATTTAAAAAAATTCCACGGATATAAATTAATCTTTGAAAAAAGAAAATTAATGTTATTCTATTGTGATAGATCATTCTGTTAATTTTGGCTGTTGTTGAGGGTCGGTTTTTTTAGTTTATTTGTAGAGAAAGATATGTAGCTATATATAAAGAACAACATGCAACAGAAGTTGGAATCAGTTTTGCTTTTAAATGAGTCAAACACATTAAGAATTTATAAAATGTGTTATTAATTGGTGAACAAATTACTGTGAATTATGAGTCAAAGAGTTTTGAGGAAATTTTTTTTGGCTACAATGAAGAATATAACTGGTCTATCTTGGTTCTCAATCATAGCAGAAATTACTTGTTTTTTTTCCAAAGCTGCGGCAAGTTGTTGCTATGACACTGAAAACCTATACCAGACGTATTTCAAAACCCCGGGGTTTTTTTGTTTTCGGAATCTGAGTGCTTATTGTCAACTGATCAGCCATTTTTTAGTATCTGAGTGTTCTGGTTATCGAGAGCTCAGCCTCCGAGAGAGGGGGAGATGTGGTGAAGTCCACCACATTACCAGAACAGCCGCAGTATTAACTATATTCATAGCTAGCTAAGTATTAACATTCCTATTAATGCACACATTACATCATCTGTAGTTTTGTACCATATGACCTCATGGCGCATGCGTGGTAGGTTTTCTGTATTATGGCTTGCCACGTGTACCCATTTCCAGTTGTCGTTCACAGCCTTAACCTTTTAGCCATAATCCTGAGTAGCCTATATTTTATTGAAATATTATGAATTATAAAAGCCCTATTGGAATTAGAATTCAATTTCAATGTGTACAACTAACCAAACCAACCCCTGCTAAAGCACCTCACTGTTTACTTTGACTAAATGATATGCTCCTTCTTCATATACAGCTAACACTTACTATAGAAACAAGTTATTTCTTAATCTTCATGCCATTAGCTCCGAAAAACGAGTGGGCCTGGTCGTGGGCTTTCAAAACAGAGTATGTAGCTAGCTGACTGACATTATAGAAGGGGAGAGGAGGATTGCATAAACATTTAAATCACATTAGTAAATGAGCATCAAAGATATCGATGCCCCTTGTAACATACAACACTTTTGTAGTAAAAAAAAACTGCTGAAAAATTTCTGTGCTTTATCAGAGAAAATTTTACTGTATCCATGTTTATCAATATGTCATTACTACAATTATGAACTACAGATGTAGTTTGGAAATTATGTTGAAGAGAACTACAATAACCAGTGTAAATCTTTACAGAAACTGAGACAGGGGGAATTTATTGCTTTCTCTGAAAAACACATTATTTTAATATTTCATTTTCAACATATACAAATTTTGAACTGTGCACACTATCATCATCTGCCAATGAGCATGTTTATCTGCTGGTGTCCTGACAGGTATCAGTTGTTGTATCATAAAAGACTAGTCAGTTGTATTGTTCGTTAATTCATATGTGTGGTCCTGTTAATAGTTGAATAGTGTTTGATGTGTTAGATATCTTTAATTGATTGAATAGTGTGTGTGTCGTGTGCTACATTGCTAAGTGTCCCCTTTGCCAGTTTTGTTAGTTTTGTCAAAGTCTCTGTTTCTTGTGCTTACTAACAATAATATTATATCTTGACCTCCTGTGCAGAACAGCCACACTTGAACTCTAGAGGCAGTGAATACAACTACTCTGGGGAGAAACCCCTGCCACATTTTCCACGGTATAGAAATGCATTCTAGCTGAGAGTCTTCACCAAAACTTACTGGTAGATTTTAGCATCCTGTACACGTCATTCTACAAAGAATTTAGCGCTATGACGTAAAATTGACCTTTGAAATGACGTAATCTAAAACTTTAATTCACGTGAGCAGTCGGGTTACGGAACGACTGTAAGTCAACCTGTCCCATTCTATTCGCTCTGTCCCAGTTCTCCTAGCTGTCGCCGTCATAGTTTGTAACGGAAGCTTCAGTTGAACAATCTTCTGTCAGTTTACGAATAGTTACTGATAATTTCACTGTTGCCGTATACCGGAGCATATTATTAAGTAGCTCGTCCAAGCGCAGGCTTCAAGCAAAATGGAAGCAGAAGCATCACCTGCCCCATTATCTACTTTACGGAAAGATTTGTCTGCCCATTCATGTAAGTTAGCAGTGCTGTGTTTACTCTGCAAGAATAGAGGCTTCGTTGACATTAATACTACAACAACAATATCTGAATACTCTATCTTGGGAGAAGTCCCTCTTTCCTGTAACTAAGTTTTAGAATTATTAATTTATTTATTGCCATTTTGCTTAACAGGAATAGCTAAAAGCTTTTTTTCTCCAAAGAAATATCTATAAAGATATTTACTACAAAGTAAAATCTTCCAAGACACAACACCAACGTTAAATGCTATTTAGTTGACCTGACTAATTTAATATATAATTTTCTATCACCATTATAGTGGCTAAGTTATTGAATCTACACGATATCTGGTACGTGTGCTATGAGAGAGAGTAAAGAGAATGTGTGTGTGTGTGTGCAAGAGAGTGTATTTGTGTGTCCGTTTGTGTGTGTTTGCGTGTGTGTGTGTGTGTGTGTGTGGGTACTGAATTTCAAGTGACTAAATAAGGATAAGGCATGAATATTAAACAAGCCACATCAATGTGAAATCAAAATGAATTTCATTTGCTCCAAGCAGAAGGCTTGAATTGTCAAGATAAATGTCATTAAGTTGAAATTCAGGTCAGGTGACACTCAGTTGCAGTATGAGAATCATGTAACATTTCCTGAATGTTCACAGGAGTTATCTGCTCACATAAACACAGTCTATTGTATGACAGTCCATTTCCCTATAGCATATTCACTGTAACAGTCCAAATGCACACATTATTCCATACTTATAAATGAACTGGAAGTTATTCTGAATACATACAGCAGGTTTGGCATCACATTATTAAGCATGAGTAATGCACCTTGTGATGAGATCAACAGTGGCACTTCACAGCTTGACACAACACCAACGTTAAATGCTATTTAGTTGACCTGACTAATTTAATATATAATTTTCTATCACCATTATAGTGGCTAAGTTATTGAATCTACACGATATCTGGTACGTGTGCTATGAGAGAGAGTAAAGAGAATGTGTGTGTGTGTGTGCAAGAGAGTGTATTTGTGTGTCCGTTTGTGTGTGTTTGCGTGTGTGTGTGTGTGTGTGTGTGGGTACTGAATTTCAAGTGACTAAATAAGGATAAGGCATGAATATTAAACAAGCCACATCAATGTGAAATCAAAATGAATTTCATTTGCTCCAAGCAGAAGGCTTGAATTGTCAAGATAAATGTCATTAAGTTGAAATTCAGGTCAGGTGACACTCAGTTGCAGTATGAGAATCATGTAACATTTCCTGAATGTTCACAGGAGTTATCTGCTCACATAAACACAGTCTATTGTATGACAGTCCATTTCCCTATAGCATATTCACTGTAACAGTCCAAATGCACACATTATTCCATACTTATAAATGAACTGGAAGTTATTCTGAATACATACAGCAGGTTTGGCATCACATTATTAAGCATGAGTAATGCACCTTGTGATGAGATCAACAGTGGCACTTCACAGCTTGTGATGTCCAAGAAAACAGGTGGCATATAGTGCAACAAGGCATTCAGTTAAAAAAAATTCTTGCTAAATTTTCTTATTGTTTAATGTGTTTTGATGGCTATATTTATTTTACAGACACAAAATAGGGTCCATTTTATGACCTATTTTTAATTTTTTTTTGTTACTATTATTTTAAATGATATTAAATTACCCATTAATTTAGGCAGGCTAATCTTTAAAAAATATAATAGATTTTTGCTGCATGTTTGGTAGGAGCTTGCCATCGAGACCTAACAGCGTACTTTAGCTTGAAGTTCCTTATTAACCTATTGTATCCTATGTAAAAACTGAACACTGGGTCACTGAACTGAGTTGGGAAAGAGTCCTAATTTACATGGTAGCTTACCATAGTGGGATTAAGAGAGGTAGTAGCTAATCATAATGAGTAAAAAAAATAGCAGTAGCTTACCATTAAGGAGACAAAGAAGCAGGAGAATGCAAGGCTCACTAAAAATAGAAGTGGGTGAAGCATACCACTACGTAGTTAATATATTTACATCTTACAAACTTTCTTAAATTGGATACAATAAATTATATAATTTATATTATTTTGTAGTTGAAAACGAAATAAAAAGCTATGCAGATATTAAGAAAATCATTAAAATGAAATCAGTCAGAGCTAAGCTTCTGTTTACAGTGGCTGCAGGACTGCCAAATTCTGGAACTACTACTTTTCTCAGAAAAATGTTGTCATCATCAGGAAGTACACCTGAGCCATCTACTGGATCATTACTCGATATTTATCCGACTGCCTTTTTGAAGGATTCTGTAATTAATGATGGGCATCTACTCAATTTTCAAGATGACGATCATAATGATGGCATGCTTCTCCTTGCTCTAGCCAAGATTTTAAAAATGAAGCAATTCAAATTGGACATAAATGATGAAAATGAATTAAAAGAAAAACTTTTTGAAGATAAGGAGATAAATGAGTGGTTTATTAAGTTCTGTACCAAATTTACCAAGTTTTGGAAAGAGCTTGAAAATGTTCCAGATGGCGATAAAAATCCTCTCGTTGCCTTAACAAAGTCTCAGAGCTTTATTAACTTCCTGGATGTCAATGTCAACAAAGCAGTTTATGAATACCTGTTTCTAGTTGGGAAACGCCTAAAAAATGGCTTCCTCATGAATGTGTTGGATCTTCATCACTACACAGGTGAGGTTCTCAACAAGCCATTAGACCTCACTGACTCACACTATGTTGGGAAGTACAAACCAGCTGAGTGTAGCTTGTTCAGCTATCATCCAGCTGTTCATTATTTCACTTCCACAACAGAGGCAACACTAGCAGAACACCGGCATGAACGAAGAGCTTTAATAATTGGTACTCACATTGACAAGTTTCAAAATAAAGAAGATCAAAGCAAAGCTATCCAAGAGGCTCAAAAAGAGATTAATTCTTATGCTAAAAAAGTCGATATCATTGAAGCTACAGATCCTACCATTTTGCCATTGTCCAATGAAATTGATGATGGAGGCCACAAAAGAGCTTTCAAAGCATTAATTAGTTTGATTGAAAGCCAGTGTGGACACAATAGCTATATGGTCTTGAAGCATATGTTTTTTTATTATGTCCTGAAGAGTACAAAGGAAATGTTTCTGACCCGCGATATTGCAGAACAATATGGAGTGAAATGTGAAATGGATGGCGAAGAAATTACTGAATGCTTGCAGCTGCTTCACGATAGCTGTTTCATATATTGTGTTAATGAGAAATATGTCGTTCTCAATGTTCCTGAATTTATCAAAGGATTTGATAAGCTTTACTCGAGTACCGAAAGTAATGGTTATGATTCAGAGTTTGGATTTGTGACGGATGTTTTTTTGAAAGAACTTTGGGGACACAATTCAGATATTAGTCCATATACTCTGTATACTAAAACACTTAAAGATCTCGGGCTAATGGTTGAAGTAACAGATGAATCTACTGCTCAATACTTCATGCCATCATTGCGTTCAGAGCACCATGAATTTAAACGTTTACCTGACTCGGCATCATTAATAATACAATATGAAGTTTATACTCTTCCAAAGCACTATTTGTGCTTCTTTGCCAAATATTTTATGAAATCTGATGAAATGAAGCCAGTCAGAATCATGGAAAACCCGTATTGCAATGTTTTGACGATGAAGTTTGCAAATAAGTTTGATGTTAGTGTAAGTTTTCAAAAGAATTATATTGCTGTAACACTTGAGCTATTTGAGCATGCTGCTGAGGAAGATGCTTATTCATTCATTAAAAAGAAGTGCATGGATATTCTGGAGCATATTTCTATTCCAAATTTTCAATACAGTTTCGCTGTTATTTGCTCAAATCAGAATTGCTCAAGTAAATTTGCTCCCTTTGATCATGACGAGACAGATCACATTACTTGTAATGATTGCAAAACTAAGATAGAAAACCACTCAAAAATATTGTGGAAACGAGTTAAAATCATCAAGACACCTACACCCCAGAAAGGTAAAGTTCATAGCTTGGTCTAATTTATAAGTGCAATATAAAAAATTGTGACACCTAAATAATATTATAACAATAATAATAATAAAACCAGGATAAACAGTAACTATTTTTATTATAGGATTATTTTTGTTGCTATGGTTATCAATATAATTATATAATACCTCAAAAACATTAAAAATTTAAATAAATAAATTTACAAGACTGGTTCTTTATAGGCTCATAAATTATCTAATGTATACACAGATTTATCATTTATTGGTTATTGTAATAATAATATATTCAATGAATGGTGGTTAATTTTCAAATATTGTATATTAAATAACTAAAAGCATAATAATGAAGTCTTGTAAATTTATCTTATTAATTTTGAAATATTATTTGAGAGGTTATCATTTTAAGTGTAAAAACAGGTAAAAAACTTTAAAAAATGATATTCTAATTAGGGTTCTTTATTAAAATGGGGTGTTTAAAATAACACATCATGAGGTGTTTACCAGGAGGCACTGTCTGCACACCCCACTTTGAGCCCTTATAACTTCCACACCAATGCATATTACCTAATGAACATGTATAATTGATAGCTTATATCCTCTAGTTTCTTCATTTAAAATATCTTTTAGTAATGACTAAACTATGGAGACAATATGAGCCTTTAAACTGGGATGTCCAGGCAGCGTCTCCTATTTAACAGCAAAAATAATTTCTCCAAACTCCCCAATTTTACCAGTGTTGAAGAAGATTGACCTTTCAGTGTACTGAGATGATTAAGTGCAGTTAACTTTCACACTTATATTAAAATGTGGAGTATTAACCATGTATTGTTTACTAGTATTTATCTTACAGTAATTTTAGGCTCAAAGCTTTATAGTGTATATTTTAATCAATATTACAGAAAAAGATATTGTTGAAAGAAAAGTTTATCAGAAGATCAGTGGAAGAACCATTAGTACATTGGCAAATGCCTGGAATGAAGATCCCTGTAAATTGGCTCGCTTGTTGAATTTACCTTATGAAAAAGATTTGATAGCTAAAGTGAAGCCTGACGAAGAAATGTGCAATGACTTGATTAGTTCTTGGATACAAAGTCATCAAGATAGAGATCAGAAGAAAGAACTCAAAAGTATCCTGAAATCAAATGGACGCAATGACTTGGCATTACTAATTAACTAAGTTCATTACTAGATGTTTGAGTTCAAATTTTTTTTGTAGTATTATAATTGGAAGATTATAGCTGGCACATTAGTATTTTTTCAAAATATTTTTGACAAGTTCTCAATGATATTTTCACTGTAGTATCATAAAGAGAGACAAAAATTTGGAGCATACCTAAGTACGTCAGGGTTTAAGATGTTTATCTGCTAATTGTTTTATTTATGCATTAGACTATTCCGACCATCTTATTCATTTTCTGCCACAGCATTAATCTCTACACAGTGAAGTCGTTCCTATGACATTGGATGGGTATATACCACATTTGATCTGCAGGATCATGTAGCATGAATCTCATTTGTTGTTCTGTGCAAGTAGCATAATTAAATGAATATTGTTAATCCATATCAGGTGATTTTAGAAAACTAGCTATCATGAAAAAGCATCATACAAGTTGTGGGGGTTACATGAACCTCCCATTTAAATGAAGTATGAAGTGAATAATACTTTGCTATTATGCTTAGAGATCTATCAAGATGCACAACAACAGCAAATGAAAAACAACCTTTACAGGGCAAGTGCAGAAAAGGATAGCCCTGGGTGGGGATGGGGGCAGACCCCCCCCCCCCCCCCCCCATCTCCTCAACCAAATTTTTCAAAATATTATAAGGACAAATGAACCAATACAGTTTACAGGTCAACTACATGCTAAACAGGAGAGGGAAACTGATGTAACTGAACCAAGATGTAGAAGACAAAAAAGCAACAACAACCTGTGTTACTGCATTCCAAATTTCCAAAACTTCATCTAGCACCACTGTGTGACAGGGTGCTTACTAGTCTTCAATAATTCTGATGAATAAAAATCGTTTTAATTAGATGAGAGTCATAATTAGTGACATGCTTGGAATCACTTCAGGAAAACCTGAGAAAATGTTAACTAAGTCATTAATAATCCTGCATCAACAAAGCCACAATGTTTTATTGATTTCGAATGTCAACAACTTGTAAGACGTTATATAGACCCTCCACATACAGTAAAGTTCATAGCCAATACTCAGACCGCTTCAATCTACACATTATTATAGCCACTACATATCATGTGATAGTAGCTTGTTGATTTGGCTGTTCACCAGCTGTTCAGTAGTTCACCTCTACAGAATAAACATTACTAGAACACAGACACACACACACAGAGCTGTAATACTACAGCAGTTATAGACAATGCTTTATGGTGCTTCGGGTGGTCTGAATAGCTCTTTTCTATATGCACGCATATTTTTTTATAGTGCAATCAATATTCTACATTAATATTTATGATAATCATTTGGTCAGTTAGATTTTTATCCAAAGAAATAAGCCTTGTGTACCTTGACAGAAGAAAAAAAATGTAAGGAAAAGGGCAGAGTAGCCATACAAAGAGAAAGAAGAAGAATTCTGTTAAGGCAGCTAAATTTGTTTACTGACTGAGTATATAATGGATGCTGTCCTGAGAGGTCATCTTCAATCAACCTGTACTTTTGTACACACACAGGATAGCAATTACACTTAATTATTATACTAGCTATATCACTCATAACGATGATCTTAAAGAGGTGTTGATGTGTTTGAGCATAAAAACGACCCCTAATTTGGAGTCAAGACCGTGTATACGCCAATACCAGCTTCTATAGTCACGTCTACCAAAATGGCAAAAATTCCCTCTCCATGAATACAGACAGACAGTTTGGTATTGTTCACTTGTCTAAAAGTGTTATGAATAACATTGAAAAAATTCAGAACTTTACACATGAACAAACTAATAACAATGATGCAGTGTCTCTAGTGATATGTTAACAGTGGAAAACTATTCACAGCTACTGATTATGACCATTGAATAAACCAAACAAAAATATCAACACAAGAATAAAATTAGAAGATAATTGGTATATTTGTGACTACAATATTCAAAAAGGTGATACTGGTAAAATAGAAAATCCATTAAACATCATGGGACACAACGTATATGCAACATCATTAAATCCAGAACCCATTTTATAGAGATCTCTTGCAAGCTCACATTTTGAAACATCCTTTGCCATAATTTTTCCACGTTTTATGGTCCACTGATAAAGAATAAAGAAGATGAGTTCTTTAACAGAATCTGATACACAGGGTTTAGTAGAAGTATCGACATCAAACAATTCAGCCAACTTGTTTATATCTTTATCCAGAAATTTTGGGACAATATCCCATAAGACTTCAACAGTGAGAATATCTAATCAGAAAAACATAAATGATTTAAAAATTAAAATATGTGTATGTCCAAATATGTATGAGTAACAACTTAGGTTTCAAACTTGTCAAAGGCATGAAAGTGTTATGTTTGGTAGTATAGCCATTCACTTGAGCAATAATTTGCTAGATCAGGCTGCATCCAATTTGATACTTTTACTAAAAAATACTTTAGTTATGTATACTCACCATCGTTATGAATAGTATGAACATCTTGAAAACTTTCTACCCACAAAATTCGCTCAGAATTCCAATCTGGCTGACAATCTGTTTGATGCCTTTCACAATGCTGGCATTTGAAGTGTTCAGGAGAAGTTGGACGAATAAATTCGGCAATATGTGGAATATTTTTGTCTTTATCATCATATCTTTTGGGACACATGATGCCTAAAGTGTATTTCATTTTCGGAATATCATCATTACGAATTTTGTTAAAGACCTTAATACAAATGGACTTGATGTAGCTATAAGCGTTGTACACGGAGGTCTTTGATAAAACTTTATCCTGGTCTAACTGAACTTCAACGTATTTGGGGAAAAATATAAATCTCACTTTGATCTCAATGTCATCCAAATTAAACCATATGTTGGTAACATTGCTGTATGAAGATTCCAAGAGTTGTACATTGTAATTGAGCTCTTGAAAGCCTGCTATTAACTTGCACTGCATATGCCGAGGAATTCGAATATTGTGAAATTTTATGATGAGTGATGTAGAATCTTCTGAAGCATGAGTAGTGTACTCTTTACATCGCAGAGACGGCATAAATAAATTATCGTTTGAGAGTTTAACAGCTAATCCAACTTGCATAATAACATCAGTAAAAAATTTGCAAACTTTATCATCCTTCCAAACTGTTTTACGTGTGCTTTCAGTTAATTCACCATTTTGAATCTCTCTTATAGCTTCTTCATCCTCTGCACTGATAAAATAAACTTCTTCAATGCCCTGAAAAAACCCTTGGATATTAAGGATTATATACTCATCAATTGCAAGCAGGAAGCAACTGGTTTCAAATAACTCAATGAATTTATATATTTCATCCTGATCTATATCACAATCTTCAGCTAAAGCAATAGCTTCATCTCTAGTCATGAACATTCTTCCTGTACTTTGTAGAACAGAATAAAGAAATATATATTTTAACTTGATATAATGATTGTTACCAAAATTACTGCGAATACGTCGAATTAGGTCTTCCCGCATTTGCTTGATGTCTTCTTCGTCAAAAGTCAATCTGGATTCATTACCCTTTTTTTTTACTGGAACAATATCAAACTTTTCGATGTGAATGGCATCACATACGTAATCCAAATATTGCTTTAACTTATCAATCGGGCTCATGCTTGACTGATGATCACTGATACCAGCAATAACAACCCTATCTTTACTGCTGCCGTCTAAGAATAGGGCTTCAATAGTATCAATAAAATACATTATTACGGGGTAAGACTGCAAGAAATCGAGCTCTTCTTGTTTGTATTTTCTAAAATATTCATTAGAAATATCGAAACATTTGTTCATACCATCTATGGTATAAAACATCATATCCAGTGCAAAAATGAGAAGGCTTTTGTTGCATTTTCGGGCTACAAGATATGCAAATTCATTAACAGCTTTATTGATATTAATATCGCAGAAATTAATATAACTTTGAAGTTTAGACAAGGTTCTTTTTGTGACAGCAGTATCTTCCTTTTCAATGCAATTCATGGTTTCATGTAGTTGAGCAATTCGTTGTAAAAAGGTATCCTTTACTTTACTGTTTGAAAAGCTTGGAGTACTCGATTTTATTAGCTTTTTAGAAAGAGTAAGCTGTTTGGTAATTAAAAACTTAGAAAAACAATACAGAAACATGTCTTCTGCTACTTCTTTGGGGCTGTTTAAAACGACAAAAAGGCCCTCATCTTTGACAGAATCTTTAAACAAGACTGCATGCCTCATGTGCAAACCTTTTGAAGTGGTGATGTCAGACGTATTCAACATTTGCTGAAGAAGAGTGGAAGTGCCAGAATTGGGTAGTCCAATCGTTACAGTCAATAATAGCTTCGAGCGAACGGATTTTTGTAATATATACTCCATACATTCTTCATAAGAATTAATTTCTGAATGAACTGAATGAAAAAACAAACAAAAAATAAAACCAATGAAAATGTATAATTAGAGTACCCTATTCAGAATTTTCAAAAAAAATCAAACCAAACTGAATATAGTTTAATTACACAATCATATACTGGATTCTGTTAGTATGTACTGCACAGCAACATGTGTAATTCTTCAACATTGTACTAACGCTGCCTGATAAGTATCAACTGCTTATAATTTTCTAGTATAGCTAGCTAGTAGCCGTGTCATAATTAATGCTCCCCCTCCTTAAGACATACTGCAGAACTATATTAAGAGCACGTGAAAAACTTACAGTTATGTCCGCTTAAACGATCCAGCCGTTTGAGTGATGACTCGGATCTGGAGACAGTTTCATCTGTTGGAGAATCACTATTAGCCATGCGTCTTCACCAAACAAAATATTACTTCAAATGAAAGGTACGACGTAGCTTCGCGGTGACCAGTAAATTGAACCAACTGAGACACTGTAAGGGTGGGGCGATATGTTGTTTACTTGATCACGGGTTACCGATAAACATAGTCATAGCAAAAGGGCTTAAGAACGCCGACTAACCAGCAGCGCAAGCGCGAATTTTGGTGTACACCCCAGTTCGGGCTGAATTCTTGATAGCCTTAATGTAGCGACGCCAGAACCTTTAACTACACTTTCCCAGCCACGCATAGTGGTAAGTTAAAGGGGACTGGTAACAGCGAGACGGTATACCCTACTTCGAGTTCATTGTAAGGGTGAGTTGTAGGGGAAAAGCTACCTGATGTTAGTGTATAATGGGGATGTAATTCTATGGTAGTATGGTTGCTCAGTTATTTGATATTGGTCTTACAAGAGCTGGCTAATTCAATACCAAATCTGAGGTAGTAGCGTCCAGGGATTTGAATAACTTTGAAGATATTAGAAACCTGGTTGCCCGATTTACTTATTGTCCTATCCATTCCAGTAAAGCTAATTGTGACTTTCCATTAGCTTCAACATTATATATTTTTCTATTTTGAGGCCCAATTCTAGAAAATGATATCACAATGTAAACCATTTATGGAATGAATGGACTTCAAAATCCTATATTACAAGAAGGTAATGTATTAGAAACTATTATAGCTTAAACAAAATTAGAATTTCGTTATTCAAGAATTTCTATTACAGCACACATCAATTTTTATCTAGTCTTATTTGGCTATGTCAGTGATAGGTGAGTTTTAGTCTAGTGATAGTGTTACTGAAGGCAAGTGTCAAGTCTAGTGTCAGTTAATTGGAGGTCAGATTAGTGCATAGGTGAGTGTTAAGTCTAGTTGTGATAGGTAGAGTTAAGTCTAATGATCAATGTGATACTGAAGGTAGGTAAAGTCTAGTGATCAGTGATGGTGAAGTGGTATAAATCTATGATACGTGAGCTTTAGTCTAGTGATAGGTGGTGTACGTTACAGTGACCATGTAATTGAAGGTGGAGTAGTAAATTTAGGGATAGGTAAGTGTCAAGTCTAGTGATAAGTGATAGTGAAGGTGAGTATTAAGTTATAGTAAAGGTGAGTGTGAAGTCTAGTAATAGAGAGTAATTAAGTCTAAGTTAATTGCAGGTGGGCGTTTAATATATGATAGCGTGAGTGAAGTCTGTGATCAGTTGTCCATGAAGGTAATTGCTAAGTCTAGTAATGGTGAGTGTTATATCTAGTGATAGTGTTAGGGAAGAAGGTGAGTGTGTCTCTGTAAGTGCGTGTTAAAAGGTGGGCAAGCACCCAGCAGCTGACAACTGAAATTATCTTCCATATACCACTGCGATCGACCTTCTGAGGTATTTTGTTACGTTGTTTGTGAGTCTTCTCCTCTCCTTTTTCTCTTTTTGCGTTTTTTCAGTTGCATCACATTGTTCCGGCAAATCATTGCAGCCCAAGAACATAACATATTTACTATATCATAACACTCCTCTCTCCTACGTGAAGCTATCAACCAAGCAGCATTACTTCCTGTGTGGGCTGCGGCTTCAGTGCTTATGTAAATAGGGAAAACAGCGGTCTTAGGTTTGTTCAGTTAAGCCGATGGATTGTCAGTGGGCTTGCTTTCGTTCAGCTAAAATTTGTCTGATGAGTTGAGGCAGAAGAAAAAGACCAGTGTATAGATCCGACTACAGCTCATGAGAGACAGTAGGGCGTACCCTCCGCACCAGATAAGCACCCTCATGCAAAGATTGATGTGCTATGAAGTTATAGCCTTTAAGCAGTCCAGGGCAAAGTTGCCTCTGTTTGGTCAGGAGTGACTGAAGCTGCTTTAAAGAGAGGGGGCACCATGTATCACAAGTTAATTTACATGAAAACCACTTATAATTTCATGGAAAAATATAACTTCATATTGACTAAGCTAAATACAAGTTTCCTTAATGCCATTCAATACTTAAATCAACATAGTGTGTGTCCCCCCTGTGTCTCTCAATCTATAAATCTGCCCCCCTTACACTCACATACACATACACACACACACTTCCATCACAACACAGCTGTAAGGAATCTGGCACTGTTGTTATACCACCATTACTGTCTCTGATGATGAGCTGTAGTCCGATCTATACTGTCTGTTTTCTTCTGCCTCAGACTCATCAGACATTCTTAGCTAACTAAAACAAGCCCACAGCCATTATAGGCTTACTAAACTAACTAAAGAAAGCAATGTCCCTATCTACATCAGCCAAATTCACAACGAACACTCAGCAGCCTTAGCAGTTATTTTGAATCCTCTTATAGGACAGCTTGAGACCTTCTAAGTTACTTTAAAGCCTTACCAAGTAATTGGAAACCTTACTGGATATTTCATAGTAGAATCTGAGTATGAGGCTGAAATTTCAGAGGTCAACTTGATACAGAAATCAATTGAAATGTCACTTTACCAACTCAACCAACCACAACTTGAAAATATTTCATTAGTGCATGTCAAGTATACATTGTACAAACATTTTTGAAATGTGGATAAAAAAATCACTGTGTTATTGAACAATTTGATTAATGATTAATCTTGTGAGTAACAGAGAGCTGGTAGAACAGATAAGGATAGTGGTATTCCAGGCGAGGCATCTCGAGACTTTTCAAGGATTTTCTCATGCCACACGGAACTTGGCAGCTTTAGAGTGTAACTTGCTCTATAGTAACAACTTCATTTGAGTTAATATTTTAATCTAATAAAAAGAGGCAGTCTTTAGTATGCAACAGGATAATTTCATAGTTTTTTGGAGTTCTTTAAATGTATTTTTCATTTTTTTAATGTTAGGGATTGATCAGGCCACATATCTGAATAGTCCCATGAACACATACACTTGTAAAAACTGGAATTTGGCCATCCTAGTCTATTTTATAAAACAACACTTGCTGGAAACGGGCCACGTACTTCACACACGTGGACTGGCACACCCTATAAAGCGCATGATTCGAGTGCAGTTAGCGTCCGCATGCGCAAACCTTTTCAGCTTCTTATAAAACAGAGCGTGCCGCTAAAGCTCTATCAGTACGCTCCTAGAAATCCTTTGTTAGTTATTACGATTGTTGTGCGGAATACCTTTGCGTACCTAAGGTGAGTATTTCATTCAGTACTCTGTTTTGGCTGTTGTTTAAATAATAGCTAATTATTTTAACCAAACTTAGCCCAATTCAATTTAGACCTATTTCTTCCAGGCCTTTTGATGAATATAAAATAATAAACCAACCCATTTATTGGCTGTACTATTAAATTAAGTTTAAGGCACTAGATAACACCTGAAGATGACTTGTCTTAGCTAGTGGTGGTAAATATTGAACCAACGATGCTACTTCAACAGCTTCATACTTTAGCTGAACGTGTTGTTACAAAATAATTCATTTGCTTACTCATCTTTTTTTAGATGGTGTGTGGTAAGTTGTCAAAGCGAGCGGGACGCATGCTCCATAAAACCACATTTAGGTAGGATCTCGAGCTTTTTCCCGTGAGCGCCCAATTACGTCAGTCAACCGAGATCATTAGCTAGTGAGCCACTAGCTCAATTGGCGATGCTCTTCTTTTTTTTCCACAACGGTGTCTTCTTTTAAAAATTCAATGTGAGTGCATTCCAAAAACCAACGAGTCTAGCTTATATAAGTTGTGTCCATAAATCCAACTGGTTTTTAAGTTTACACTGTACTAGGTGACAACTATGGCTTCTAGGTCAGTCATTTGGTTAAACTGCATATTCAGTAAGAGCTAGAACATCCATAATTACTTAATGTAACTTGTCAAATCTATATTTAAGATTCTTTGTTGAAAAAGAGAATTATTTTTGGGGTATAGAAATGCTAAAAAATATATATTTTATTGAAGCATTAACTTAGTGTAAGGCCGCACTATGTCATTGGACATGTCATTACTGAAAAAGTACACAGAAAGCTCATTAATGGCTCAAGCTTAACCAAGGACAGGAAAGCTCTTGATGCTCCACTGGGTATAATTAGTACAATGGTGCCAGTCTCCCGCTGCACTGAACACTAACTAACACCAGCACCAAATGCAGCTAGCTTTACTGCAAATGCCTTCTGTGCTGCATCTTTGACACTTGATTTTACTAAACCACTAGATTGAAGCGAAAGAATGCTATGTATGTTTGTTCTTTGAATTGTAATTAGGCTGCCTGCTTACAATTTGTGCTCAAGTACACTACTAGTCTATTAATAAATAACTGATTTGTAAAATTGGGCATTTATTTCAAAAGGATATGGGTATAATAGCTGCTAACTTTCTTTACAAAGTACCTTTTACTTCTATAAATACAAAATTATGAAAATACAAAAGTTGACAAGATGAAAGTTGGGTAAAGTTCATTGCTATTCTAAATGAATTGCCACTGGACGAATTATTATTTTATTTCATAATTTTCATTTATAGTCCTCAAACTGTAGGAGAAATAGATTATTAGGGGCATGACTCTAGAGTTCACCAGTAATTCATGTGGTTAGTTAATATTTAGTATTTTTATCAATGATTCAGTCATTCTCGTCTGAAATAATTATAATTGTGGGGGGAAGATGGGGAGGCTGGCGATCCTTGGATCAGTCCGGTTACTCCACCTATGGTATAATCGCTGCCACCAGAGTACCTCGAGCTGCTATGCTAAAGTTCAACCCAGCTTCACACACTTCAAGTTTTATGTAAAAAGCATGCAGAGGGGATTGGGGCAATGACACAGAGTTAGGAACTGACAAAAATGGTGAATACGAGAGATATATGTGAGCTGGCAGTCACCCCCAAAGAGACCACACCCCTTACAGCATTATGAATGAATGATGTTCATGTACATGTGAATGTACGTTCAATTAGTTTTTTCTCTTCATGCTAATCATCTGGGTGGTGGAGCTAATGTTTCTTCCTTTTCAAGGGGAGGGGCTGGTTGTCCCCGAGTATGAGGTGACACTTTCTTGTTCAGACTCTGCCCCACAATAATAATAGGAATTTTTTCTCTTTTTAACAGCCAATATTTTAATTTGTAACTTAACCCGAAGTTTCGACTTCTTGCCAAAGTTTCGACTTCTTGCCAAAGTCCTCTTCAGGAGTCAACTGAGGTCGAACTTTCCGTGATGATATAATAACACAAAGTAAACAGCAAGATTTCTGGAGGGCACGCTTACTGTTTATTATATCCTGGAGGGTGATTTGCATGCAGCATGGACAGCCTGCATCCAGCTGGAAGCTCTAAACCTATGTCTCTATTAAACTTGTTGTTTCAGGTGTCATCTGTATGTGTAGAGCTTCCTTGATCTTCAAAGTAAACTCAAAATGTTTGTGTTCTTATTGCAATTCCTATGTCTCTATTAAACTTGTTGTTTCAGGTGTCATCTGTATGTGTAGAGCTTCCTTGATCTTCAAAGTAAACTCAAAATGTTTGTGTTCTTATTACAATTATATAATTTAATACTATTATTTGACTTATGTATTAATTTTTCCTATTTGTAGATATTTCATTTTCTCTTTTTTTTGGCTTGTAATGGCCCAATCTGAAATCTCAGTGTCAAAAGTGACTAATCACTCCATTCGAGTGGGGAAAGGTGATCACTCACAGAATTTTCTTTGTTAATTCTTTTTTGAATGGTGATATAATGACAGCCTATATTGCAAGTCTCATGGAAGCTATTCGATATTTTGTGAACCATTAGGTGTGTGCTCAATGAATTGAGGCTGAACTGCTGTCATTTCTTCCCTATCTCTTAAAGTTTGCCAGTGAGACTGGATATTTTCATCTGATCCAAGTCAGCATAAGCAAGCCAAGTTTATTGATTTCAGCATCATGACCAATGCCACTCACCTTATGGAGACAATTGCTTCTCCATTAGCTACAAAATCTTTGTTCCTTCAATTCAAGTAAAATTTGACTGACTCAATAATTACTACCTTATATCTTTCCTATATGACTTAGTGTTAATGAATGCACAAGTTCTCTTCTTTTGCCAGCAACTACAACAACAAATTAGTCTGCACTCTGTACTGCTGACTGTCTCCAATCACTCTCATCATGACTTCTCTCTTGTCATTAGACAAGGCACATGAAAACAAGTATTTGATAACATGTTCCATTCTGTAGTGAGGACCCCACCCCCTGTGACTGAGATTTTAGAACTCGTTTAATGAATTATGTTGATATATTGCTAGTGGAAAGTGTCCTTAGCTAAACTCATACAACCTCTAAAATATTTAAAACTGAATAACTGATAAATGTGAAACAGAATTAAACTACAGTCATATTCACATTGAATTGAATGATCATACATCCAAGGGACTATACCTACTCTTTCCTGTTTGTTAGGAAGTGCTTGCATTAATAACTCGAGCTGTTTGAATATCCTGTAAGTCTGTTTTAATCTTGACCATTGATTTGCCTACCTATTAAGAGTTCTTCCTGTTGGAAGAAAAACTATTCCTAACATTGATAGTCTTCATAGAAAATAGAATCCAAGTGGTCTAAATTCATTGGTAATTTATCTTCCTAGAAAAGCAAAATGAAACAAAAACAAACAGCAGGGTGACACTCTTGAGATGGCATCTACTAAGAATAGCAGAAGATCAAAGCAGAAAAATAATTCCTTCACTGTGGATCTCATGAAATGGAATCTTCTAGTGATAGAAGAATGAAAACAGTTACTTGCAACAAGTGTAGATCACCTAAGATTGAAGGCCATGGGTGCCATTACAGTGTATCACGGTGCAGATATCTGCTGGAGGAGCTAGGGCAATGGAGGTGTTGCTGCAATTGGTACTACTAATGGCGGTGTCTGCCTCTCTCAATGCCGATCCTTTCAATGACAACGGTGAGCCTAATAGCCTTCAAAGCACAGTGCTTTTTATGTGCTGGAGGAAGAGGAGATCTTACCATAGAAGAAGTGTTCAGTTTTCATCTAGTCTGAACCCAATGATATATTCAAAGATGAGTCAATCAATAATAGAGATGAGACCTTGAATAATCCAGCAGTATATTATGAACTAAAATTTAAAAACGGAAATGAAGTCATAAATCCATCTAGTTGCGAACCTACAATTCTAGAGACTTGCCATGAGGATTACATGAAGCAATTATGCACTTCACTAGAAATGAATTCGTCATTTATATGCTACCAAGAAGAAAAACCCAATTTGATCAATCAGAAATTAGTTTAAAAAGCAGCCAATCTGCCACCTTGGATAGCTAGTGTCTTTATACACTATTTGGATTATGTCTGGCAGTTTGTGAAGGATTTCACTCATTAATCAGTGTAGCTATGATTACAGAGTTCTCACACATTTGTTAGTATAGCCATAATTTGCAGAGTTTAACTCGTTAATTAGAGTAATCATTGCTTGTTTGGTTTCGCATATATGTTGTTTATATATAGTAAGAAGACATACAGCAAGTATCAGACTTAGAGATTTAATTCTTTTTGTGTAAACGTTTGAATATCAATAATTAATAAACATCTATAATTTTTCAGGTAATCTATTTTATTTCTCATATATTAATATTTCACAAGCATTTCAAAAATATATAATGGCTTTTTTAATATGTTATTGAAAGAATATGAATTTATTATTACTTATTAGAATAGTTAAATTAAGTGTTAATTGTAAGTCTTGCTTTCCCAAGTTATTTATGAGCACATCATAATTATACTGTACTCTCAATATTCCTCATTTACTCGCAAGTGTAAGTGTTGGCCTTTCAGTAAGTATATACCACACAAGTGTTTAATGGCCTGGTAGATTGCCAATACTACTTATAGCGGTTGTAGTTATGAACTTATATTATTATACCAGTTGGAGAATTTTAGGAAATAAGTGGGCATCAAATCAATGCACTGCTGTAAAACAGCCAAGATAAAAATGCTGGTACAATGCATGCATTGCATAATTGACCGAGATGTACGTTGGCACGAGTGAGGCAGGGACGTCATATGAGCAAATTGTCTGTTTGAAAAGTGAGTAATAAATATTGCTTAGGATACATGCAGGACAGAGTGCAGGATTGCTAGTACGCCTTATCATGCACTTCAGGAAAAAATTGACCGGTTTCAGAAAAAGTGCAGGATAGGTTACTAAACAGCACTAATTCTTTGGCAGGAAATTCATAGGTCCCAACTTTTGGAAGCAGCCTGTATAGGGGCAATTGGGACGAAAGGAGGGGGTGGGTGGGGGGGCTGAGGTTAGAAAAATTACATTTGCTATTTTTTATTTCAGTGAGTGATGTATCACTATTATGATAATAATAAATGGCATGGTAAAAAAAATGTTTACAGCTAACCTGGTTGCTTTTTAATAAATTGTCAGGAAGTTCACAACATCATTTCTTCCACAATGTAAAATGCTGATACCACAAGCACTGCACTTAGTATGAAGATTGACTATTTCATTACAAACAACATCCACAGCAAATAGCTAGTAGCTAGTTATAATACTAACGATACAGCTAGAACCAATACCAGGGTTTTTATTAATCCAAATTTAATCACAAATAGCATTCTCTCTTGGCCCTTTTAGCCTTTGGTGATTAGCCACATCTTCGTTGAGTTAGTCACAACTCAGATATCATTTATTGTTAATTATGTGAAAATGTATTCCTTGTACTTAGCCATTTTAGATTTTAATGAGCAATGCCATAAACTTGAAGATATTGTTGGGACATCGACTAATATAGAGTGGAACTCAGGACAAAAGGTAGAGAGTCCAGCAGTAGGAACAGTTAGGACCCATGGAAATTCCATTAAGCCATTAATGCATTCAAGAGTATTTAAGTGGGTGTGAACATATGTATACATTGGCATATTAAGTCGAGTATTCTTACTTTGTTGAATGCCTATTACAACACTTTAAATATATTTGAGTTCTAAAATATGGTTTTTTTCCTTCCTGCAATATGCTTTTAGAGGGGAATACACAACTTTGACTACCACTTGCAAGCTTGAAATGTGAATACACTTACTCTAAATTACTTAAACTTTAATGTTACTCTGCGATTTTATCGTTAAGTTGCTATTGATACACTTAAAGCTTATGAGGATTAAATAGGATTGCAGCTAATAGTTAATTCCTTGCTGTTGCATTAAATAATAATGTTCTGGTCTAGACCTAGAATTTTTTCCATAATTTTGTGCATAAACTAGACTCCATGTGGTTTGAATTATTTTTTTCTTATTACTTTAAGGCAGATTTTTTTCTAGATACAAGCAAAGGAGGTAGAAGAGAAAAGAACAAGAAAGCAATTTCAGATATCACTCAATGCATTAGCTAAAACAGCAGAAGATACAAGAACATGCCATAAACTACAGATGTTCTGCAGCAATAGTTCTTATAAGCCATGTACAATCTTTAGCCTTAAAAGGGGTGGTGCCCAATCAAAGGAATAGAACTTGCTCACCACAAGATGAGTAGCAAAAGACATACAAAAGCAATGAATAGGACAAAGTGCAGTCATGATAAGGATGCAAGGGGAGTGGACAAAGTTGCTGTGTGTAGTTGTTGTTTTATATAGCTGCTGCTTTAGATAATGTGATTTAGCATAGCCAACAGTAAATATGCTATTCTATTGCTAAATATATAACAGTCAAAGTGTGGAATAACTAAACAACCCTAAATAGCCTCCACCGAGTGGAATACTCCAAATCAGATCTGCAAAGATACTTGATTTGTTTTAGTCTAAGGCATCTCACCAGGAATTATATTACAAACTAAGCAGTAAACTTTTAAATCTTAGGACACTATTACCAGCATAAAAAGATTATTAAAGTTATGTTGATATAATGCCTAAACTTGCTCCTAGATTAACAACCATAATAATAATATAATAATAACAATAATAATAATAATAATAATAACAATAATAATAATAATAAGAGTAATAATGAAGTTGTCAGCAAGCATTTATAATACATCCATGGTAGTACCTATACTATCGCAAATATGGATGAAATCATAAGGTAAATTGATTTGAACAATAATATGAAAAAAAAGCGTAAAATTATGTATGTACTATATTCTATGAAGATCACATGCAATGAATAGAAAAATTAAGAGAAGTATGTATAATGTAATTTTGAAATTATTTTGAGCTGAACTTTGAATAGCTACATTGACTTCTTCTGCAGTATCAATTCCAGATAAATAGGCTCCATGAACGAAGCCAAAGTATTTTTTATGGAAACCACCGCCTGCAAAATGTAAAGAAAAATGAGGAGCTTTTAAGGTATCAAAAGCACTTAAACTGTATCCAACATTGTGCCCTACAAAGGAGCCCAAATACAAGGGATTGTTGTAGTATTGTTCTCTATATATATGAGTAGGAGGGACTGCATTGCTGCCATAAATATTACGAAGTGCTTCTGTTATGCTATTATTTAATGACATTGTATCCATGGCAACAGCTTTATCAGCAAACTCACTAGTTAGTACTAATACAGTAGCATTTTGACCAGAGGGGAAAATATTTGTAATTGCTGGGAATTTTCCCTTTGGAGAATCCACTCGGCCAATGAAATCAAGGGCGTTGTCCCAAAATGTCTTATTAAACTTCAGATAAATTTTCAAATAATTTACCATGTGAAAGAATTTCAAGCTTTGTTGTTTATCTGGAGAGAAAAAGGGTGATAGTACGGAGCGAAAATATTCCGATTTGATCACTCCTATGCTAAAAGTTAATATAGCGTACCTACCACAATAGCTATTAGTTTCACTGCCTTGGACAACTTCAATGCAGACACAATCTTCATTATTTAGAATTTTGGTTACTCTGGAGTTGAGATGAACTTTTTCTTTTGAGAAACTGAAAGCTAAGCAGTCCACAAGGTGAACATACCCTCTAGAGTCAGTTATGAGGTAGTTGATGCTATCTTCATCTGCTGCTGCTGATTCAGGGGAAATGAAGTCTGAGTAAGTAGAAGCAGAGGCAATGGAAGTCAGTGAACTAACATCAGGATCCTCTGCAAAACAGTAATCAAATGATAACCATTCAGTCAAGTTATCCAATTGACTTTCAGGGACCCATCCACCCTGCCGGAGGGCTTCTCTGTACGATATATCCGACAGTGTTTTTTTCTGGCGATCTGCTTCCACTAGTGTCCGCTCAGCAGCACTATAGTACGCATTACTTCTACGTTCATACTCCTCTGTAACGTCTTCTGGTCCCTGAAAAACTTTATAGCTTCCTGTATAACGGCCATCTAGTCCACCACAATCTTGCATCAGCTTGAAAATGGGGTGCAGTTCTGGTTTTCGCCTATCGACTCCCTGTATAAATAACGGTCCTTCGGACGAGTACAAACCTCGAAAAAGCTCAGTGATTTTCATGCGTCCACCTAGCATATTTTCAGCCTCAAAAAGAAGAAAGCTCCTTCCCAGATCTTGAAGTTTATTCGCTGCAGCAGTTCCTGCCATTCCACCTCCCAATATAAGAACGTCAGCATTTAATTGGCCGGGGCATTGTTGCTCCGTGACCACACTGAACGACAGGATGCCAAGTAATGATAGAACTGAGAGTCCCATGGCGAGATAAAGAAATACACCACGAACCCTAACTTCAGGAGACTTTAGGCTACACAAAAAGAACGGTTATTTTACAAATTTGGTTACCGCGCGCAATTCCAGGGAATCTCCGCCTTCTAATGACCATCTCTACTTCGTCTACTCTGCACGTCGTCGGTGGTGCACGTCGTCGGTGGTGCACGTCGTCGGTGGTGCACACAGAGCTCTTCAACACGGCACAGAGGAAGGGGGGCTTAGGTGTTTAGACCACCACATAGTTAACTGGCATTAAAAAAAAAAAAAGATTTTGCTTTTTAGTCACAGGTTAGTGCATGTTTAACTGCTTTACAAACAAATGTAGCTATAGGCACAAGTTTAACAGAAAAGGGATATGAATCATGTAGCACATTAGTGAACATCACTTATATCTGTAGTGAAATAGTTGGTACAGGGCTCACCACATGAGAAGTAGTGAACTTTACTATTATTGCAATCACTACTATCCAGGCAGTAAACTTTACTTCAAAAGAAGACATTCTGTTTGTTTTTATAGCTATTTTAAAAGTAGCTAGCTTTTTAGTAGCTTTTTCATGGTCCTTTAATAAGGTAGTTTTAATTTTTCAAATATATAAACAATTGTGGTTTAAAAAATAACAACAAAGAAAACTTGAAATACACAAGTAAAAACTGATTTCTACATTTTAAACTTTAAATTGTATTTTTTTATGTAGTAAGATAAATTTCTTTCACATGACTTTCTCTACATCTGCCTGGCCAGCAAGCATAGTTGGAGTGTTGTGGCACTTCCAACTGCTAAATTGATACCATTACTCACCTGAAAATGAAGATTATGATTTACAGATGGGAAACTACAGCTTCTGGCCCTGTGTATGTAAATATAAGTTTTTACCAGCTGTACATAAAAGTTCATTCCTTTCTTACCCTGACTCTTAAGAGTATATGCCTATAGTACTGAAAAGCAGGTGTGCATAGCTAATAGATATACTTGCAGCTGCTTAAGTTTAGTAGGTGGAACTGCAAGGGGTATAGGATACTATCAGCTGGTGTTTTGTTGTTGTTGTTGTTGTTGTTATATGGACTGTATTTCAAGTCGAGTACAACTTCAGAACAGGGCAGAAGTGTTTTCTATTAATTGATTGTTGTGCAATCTCAGCTATCATTTTTATGAAATATAAAACCCAAGAATTCTGTTTCGTAATTGAATAGAATCATTAATTTAAATAGTTAAATATAACAAACAATTATCTTAACATATACATTTTACCACTATTATTATTAAAACATTCTCATGACTGGCCTTGATTCTTACATCCAAAGGATGTAGACTAAACTGCTGAGAGCATTGATCAGAAGATGGTCCTGTGTTAAGAACTCCATAACACACTAGTTCTACCTATAAACTAGTGGTTGCATGCTTACCATCTGTAACTTCCTCATAAGTATGTACATGAAGACAAGAACTTGGTTAAAGGTACACTATTATCACTGTTGGACATTCTTAAATTTTAAGGAATAACTTATTCTAAGTGTGGCATATGTATTCACAATGTGTTTATCCAGAAACATTCTAGAAAATGTATTTATAATTTAACACAAAACAGCAAACATAACTTCGGACTAAACTATAAAACACAAAAAACAGTAATGAAACTGATCAAATAATTACTTATCCAGAGCAAGATTGGTTATCATTATTATTTCTTTCTCAGCCTTCTTTTACTCGTTAGATGTATTCTCTTTCTTTCACAGGCTTTTTTAAACAATACAGAATTAAAAATATTTGGTTGCCACCGGAAATCGAACCCAGGACCCACCTTGCTTAAACACACAAGCGCTCTGCCACTGAGTTGACAACCAGCTGGCAAACAAACACTCCAATTCTGTATTAATACAGAATTGGAGTGTTTGCTTGCCAGCAAGTATATCATGGTTTACAATAATGTGCTTTTAAGTAAGTCATTGCCAATAAATCCAAGTGTCTGAATCTAAGGTATACTTAGTAAGGCATTTAAAGCTTGCTGGGAAGCATTATTTCATTATCTAAGAATTAATGTAACTAGTGGTGTGCTTGTGCAAAAATGGCGAGCGAGCCAGCCTAAAACTACACCATTGTTAAACAATTGGCTAACATTCAAGCTACTAAAAAAATTTGAGTTTTTAAATTACATTATACGGAAAAGGGGATTCAATGCTATAGTAATAAGATTGGTTTAACACTAGAGCTACTAAAAAAAATTACTTATAAGGTAAAGGGAATTCAATGCAATAGTATCCAGTCCCCCCCAACAAACTGTTCCAATCTAGAAAAAAAAATGGCAACAAAAAAAAATGCAACTAGTTAGCTAGTTGTCAAGTGCCACTGGTAGCAAGAGAGGCTAAAAAATCAAAACCAAGGGAGCCACCATTACTTGGGAGAAGCTGAGGTAAGTAGTAGTTCCATATTTGTGATAGCTAAATTAGAGAATTCTGTTTAGTGATACCAAACTACTATAAGAGGTAAAAACCCAAGATTAATCATAGCACAATTAGATAATACTATCATGTAAAATTAGTTGGTTTAGCTACTATCTAGAGACTTATTCAGTTAATCATGTACCTCCACTAATTCTTCAATGAAATAGCTATTGAGGTAAAAAAAATACTATTAAGATAATAAAACATTTAATTTATTTTTAGTTCATAAATAAGTTGTGCATAATATAAATTAAATTGAATTTGAAAAGAAAAATTTAAAGATATATTGTTTGCTCCTCTCCTCAGCTCAGTCCTTCCTCTACTATTTTCTCTCCAGTTAGTTATTCCAAATCTTCTTCCTCTTCCACTCCTGCTGTTTCCTCTTCCTCTTCCTGCACCACTACTTCCTCTTCCTGCACCAACACTTCCTCTTCCTGCACTACCTCTTCCGGCACCACCGCTTCTGCTTCCTGAATAACCTCTTCCTCTTCCTGCACCACCTCTTCCGGCACCACCTCTTCCTCTTCCGGCACCAACACTTCCGCTTCCGGCACCAATGCTTCATCTTCCAGCACCACCACTTCCGCTTGCGGCACCAATGCTTCATCTTCCAGCACCACCACTTCCGCTTCCAGCACCAATGCTTCCTCTTCCAGCACAAATGCTTCCTCTTCCTGCACTATCTCTTCTGGCACCACCACTTCTGCTTCCTGAATTACCTCTTCCTCTTCCTGCACCACCTCTTTCGGCACCACTGCTTCCTCTTCCGGCACCACCACTTCCGCTTCCTGCACCACTACTTCCTCTTCCGGCACTGACACTTCAGCTTCCAGCCACCACTTCCGCTTCCAGCACCAATGCTTCCTCTTCCTGCACTATCTCTTCCGGCACCACCGCTTCTGCTTCCTGAATCACCTCTTCCTCTTCCTACACCACCTCTTTCGGCACCACTGCTTCCTCTTCCGGCACCACCACTTCCGCTTCCGGCACAAATGCTTCCTCTTCCTGCACCACCTCTTCTGGAACCACCGCTTCTGCTTCCTGCACCACCCCTTCCTCTTCCTGCACCACCTCTTCCTGCACCACCCCTTCCTCTTCTTTCACTACCTCTTCCTCTTCCTGCATCGTCTCTGTGTTCACCACCCGTGGTTCTTTCAATAATGGGTTCTGTTATGGTACTGGTGTCCATACTTCTACTCTCACAAAAAAAAAAAAGAGAGTAAATTATCTTGCTATGGTAATACTCTAATGACTGTAATAAGTGGTTAATTCCATGATAGATATACTAATAAGCTAGGCAGGTTCCTATTTAAGGTATTTGAAGTTATCAGCTTGCTAAAAAAATACTGCCTCACACTAGTTCAGTGGTAATAAAAATGTAGCTGTACATAACGCAGTAAATATTAAATTGTAGTACAACATGAATAATTCAATAAGCTCCATAAAACACCCAAATACTGCACCCCAAAAACTCTACTTCCCCTTTCTCTTCATTTTCAGTGATAATAAAATAATTTGAGATGCATAACATAAATTTTAAAACCACACAGGTTCTATTACAACTGACCTTTCCCTAGACACTTCCATATTTTCATTACTTTCGCTGTGGCTGGCCACTTAATTAATAATCACAGAGAATCAATCATGAAGTAAAAAATATAATAGAAACTTACTTTCAAATTCTATCTACAAGAATCTTTTTGGAAATGAAAGTAGAATGATGGATAGTGCAGTAAAAGAGCTTTATATGGACAGCAGAATAGTAGCCCATGCGCTAAACACTGAAAAATATGCTGCCTGGCTCTATTCCATTCGGTCCTTGATACATCAATCCCAATTCCTGACAGGTTCTCTGCTGACACTCCACATCACCAGGATGGTATTTAAAGCAGTCATTGTTTTGTTCGACCCTGGTAATTTCTAATTGGCTTGATGCTTCCTTGGCTTAATCATTGCCAAGTATAGGCACATTGGGTGACTGCTTTTCTGTCAGTACAGGATTTGGTAAATCACAACTCATTGCGTTTTCATCAGCCTTGGCCACACATTTTGGCAAGTTTGGAATAGCAGATACAAGTTGCTGTGAAGGCAGAGACGCAAAATTGACTGTGTGGGTGATTTGACTGTGAACCACGTTGAAATTTTATGCTGGATAGCAACATCTGCCTCATCAGCTAGAATGTTGGCATCAATGGCTGATGTAGTTACAGGCAATTCAGTGGGCTGAATAATTTCACATGGCATTTATTGTGCAAGGATTCTAATCTTTTCTCTTCACGCAGTCGTTCACTGTGACGACAGCCACTGGCTAGATTGGCTACTCGCTGAAATGGAAATGGGGGGACAAAGAGCAAGTCTTTCAACTCTCGAACACGCGAGTATGCAACAAACATTAAGCCAGCTGAGAATTCTTTTTTTCCAACATCAACGACAACTTTACTTAGGGTCATACCTTGGCACTTGTGAATGGTTACTGTCCACGCTAGTTTTAGTGGTAGCTGAAGTCTGGAGCATGGCTTATCGGAAGACAGCCACATGCGTCTCAATGGAATGATGGGGACTGATCCATCATGTAGAGAGGGGCCATTGTATGAATCAAATCGTACTGTTACTGCTACAGGAAGACTTGGTGGAGATTCACCAGCACCATCATAGCAGACAGCCACAACTGTGCCGATTGCTCCATTGACAAGACCAGCTTGCACACACAGGTTGGCAGTCAGCATCACTCTTGCTCCCTCTGCTAGGCACACTACTGGTTCTAGTCCGCCAGCATCGTCAGAGGAAACTTTGCTAGTTCCAGGTCCACAATAAACTGCCTTGATCACTGCCACACGTTGACCAATTGAACGCAACTTGGCAACATTGTACTCTGCCACTGCAGCTGTGGAGGGGAACAGATGAATAGCATTATTAAACACTGTTGGGTCATCAATTTCAGTTAAAGTTTGCTTCATTAGTTGCTTCCAGTCTGCAACTGACAATTCCCCATTTCGCAACCGCAACAGAATACCACGAAATAATTTTTCAGCCTTGTTTTCACCAGCTTGCCTCATCACTTGATCCAGAGTTATGGCATCATTGAATTGGTGATAATTAACACTGCCAAGGTCCGACAACTCTGACCTTGATACTGTTGTGTACAAGGGCAAATCCATAACAGGTGGAAGTTGTCCCCAATCTCCAAAAAGTAGGCACGAGCACCCACCAAATAATTCATTAGACCTGCAAGTTAAATGAAGAGTCAAAAGTCACACACTGACATTCACAATTTAATGACTACTGCTTACCGATGGGGGAAAGCTTGACGCAATCTGCAATCCATTTGACCAAACAGTTTCCTGCCCACCATCGACATCTCATCTAGAATGGTATAAGAGATTCAGTCCAGTGATTCTTGGAGACTGTGAAGACTTTTCCCTTCGAGGTCTCTAAAGTCACCTCGGACTGGGATCTTCAACAAGGAGTGCAGTGTGTGGCCATGAACATTGTAAGCTGCAGTTCCAGTAGGAGCCATAATACAAAGTTTCTCTCCCAACAGCTCATGCAAGCAACCAATCAAGTATGATTTTCCTGTCCCCGCTGTTCCAGAGACTATCATTTTCAGAGGCTGTTGCTGATTCTGACAGCTAAAGTGCTTATTTATAACATCAAACGCCTCTAGTTGCTTTCCTTGCAGCTTGCTGGAGTCTACTTTAATGCTAGTCGCTGACAACATATCTGCACATTGACGCAGTTGTGCCACAAAAGAGGGCATTTCACCCACATTGTCATATTGCTTTGCTGCAGCTGTCCAATCAACTTCGTCACATGAGGCTACAGCAGAGGCTCCCATGCTATGCTGGTGACCACACAGCAACATCCAGTCTTGAAGGGTGGCAACTGGATGGGAATTATCCTGATCTTCGTCAGATTCATCCTAAAATCACAATGTAACATAAATAACGTGAGAATAATTAATACTATCATCCCTTACCTCATTGTGGGAACATCTTTCCTCCTGTGCAGTCTCCAGCCGCTGGATGTCATCAGCAAGTGAAGTCGGAGCATTTCCTGATTTAAAAAAGAACAGGCATAAGCATCCATGTAACGGTCAATTCCAGCTAGCAATTGTTCGAGTTGATCATAATCAATACGATGTGGAGCACCTAGTGTGTCTCTGGCATGTGGCAATCAAGTCTACAAGGTCCGCATATCAGTAACTTCTCCATAGGACCTGTTACATACATGTGGATTGGTTTTCGGTTGTGGAACCACATTGTGCATGTTGCTTTCATCTGCAGGGATGCCAGGATTCTTGGTGCTCACCAACTCATCTACATAGGCAATAACTCCATCCACAGTGTCAAGCAGTTGTGAGGAACAGTCTCATGTAAGCATCTTTTCTGCATCAGGAGTACTGGGTAGCCAGGCCAACCCATGCACATGTGGACTTCCACGATGTTGCCATTCAAATCTCAGCCAGTAGCCTGTGGCGGCTCCGAGGAGATCAACATAGTACATCTCCACAAATTTAGTGATTCTCTCATAAAAGAACCAATCAGTAATAGCTGGATTATTGTTGACTGCTTTGCTGCGACTTGAGCTGCTTTCAGGATTGTCCTTGCAGATGAGACGAGCCAGTTCTGGCCACTGGCCATCAGCGGCACTGTGAGTAAAAAATATTGTCCGCAGTCCCAACTTGTCAATCATGGCTATCAGGCGGATCCTCTGCTTGAACCAATACTGCTTTGTCCCACGAAGATTGCAGGCATAGTGCAACTCTTTTTTGGTAAATTGCTCTCCCCCACAATCGACAATACTTTTTAGATCATCGAGTAACAAATGTGCATCTTTCGGATGTTGTTTGTTGTACACTTGACCTGCCTGAAGTGCCCGCCATCGCATCTCTGAATTGAGTGTAAAGTATCGAAAGCGAGGGTGTGTTGCAAACCTGGCATCATCGTATTTCATGAGGTGCTTAAAGTAGTTGCCTACTGTCACTGCACGCTCACGTGGGGCCAGAAAATCACCTGCTCCCGTAGGAAACAGAGTGGGAAAAGCACAGGACATGTAACCTTCCGTTACAAACTCATTCACTGGTGCATCGGCTCGAGGAGGCCAAGATACAGTAGTTGAAGGCATTTTTTTCTGCTTTTCTTGAATTGAATGTTTGACTGTATCTAGTTCAGTCAACTTTGGAGCGGCCATGGGAATAAAAGATTCAGTATCATAATCTTGTTCATCATGATTTTTTAGCAATGCACCATCTTTCTCATTGCAGGTAGAGGATTTAATACCGGAGTGGTTGGATAAATGCCCATCTTCTGGAAGTTCATTCAGGGCAGTGTAGTCAATGTTGACTTTGCGATAGTACTTGTCAACCACAGGAGTGCATTAAGCACAACTGCCCTTCTAACTTTGAAATCTCGATGAGAGTTGTCTGAGCCCTTTTTCCTCACAATCAGTATTTATCTAATTCCTTGGGAATTATCGGCAGGCTGGTGGCAAAGGCCGTGATGTCTTACGGCAGGTTAATGACATGACCTTTGTAGCCATACTGTCCATGAGGTAGGTGATAAACAGTCATTATAGGAATCACTAATGATATCAACATTTCTTCCACTTGTGACAACCCCTGCAAAATAATAATGTTACATAAAATCTATATTGTGTTAATTGTAACATTATATAGTATCACAATAATTGCTAATATTGCCAAAAAATGTATTAGTTTTCATTGCTTAAATGGTCAATAAAGTGTGACCACAGATAAAAAAGAAAAAATTCTGACTTAATTAATAAAAAAATATTTGGTAAAACTAAATGTGAAACAAAGTTGGAAATAATATTAAGCAATAATAATAACAAACAAATACATGGTCCAGGGGCCGATCCACCGCTAATGACGGGGAGGGGCCCAAATATATTTAGGTCAAAATTTATGAAATTTAATACAGTATGTAAATGATTTGTACATTTATTTATCAATGAAAAGCATTGAAGTAGCATGTATAAACATATTTGCCTATATTGGAGCCCTTTGTTCATCATAATTTTTCAATAAACTTGGTTCAGAGGGGATGGAGTGGGGAGGGGGGCTGGCCCCCTTCTGGTTCCTCCCCTGTGGTCACATAGTCTATGGCACTATTATTAAATCATGCGTGTTTACTATAAAAAAATTACTGTATTATAGATAATAAAGTTACTTACCTGTAATTCAGCTGGCACTGGCCCTGGACTCATGTTGTTCTCAGCTGAAAATAACTTGGGAATTTTCTTGTCACGGAAGCATCTCCGACATTCAGTACAATTACTTGCCATCTGTGTGCCTGGGAAATGTTCCAAGCATATAGAGCAGATTGGTGACTCTATTGATGACATTGACTCATGGAAAATTTTAGTTTTTTCCTTAAAACATTCATCATTCAACAAAGGTACGAGTCCGTCACTGGAATTCTGCTTAGACATATATGTCTTAGCTAGTCTAGCAGACCTCTGTTCTGGTGTCTCCATTTCAAGACGCTCTCGCTGACGAGTGCTCATTCGTTCTAATTTAGAAAGAGAGTTTTTAAGGGTTTCAGCTTGCAAACGCTGCTTTTTGTTCTCCAGTCTGGCCTCTTTGTCTACTAAAGTTTCGTTACAAAGGCAGTTCTGCTGATTCATTTTCAGCTGCTCTAGCCTGACTTGTTTTTCAGCTTCAGTCTCAGCAATAAGCCTCTGATGCTGATTCATTTTCAGCTGCTCTAGCCTGACTTGTCTTTCACTTCAGTCTCGGCAGTATGCCTCTGATGCTGATTCATTTTCAGCTGCTCTAGCCTGACTTGTCTCTTTCACTTCAGTCTCGGCAGTATGCCTCTGATGCTGATTCATTTTCAGCTGCTCTAGCCTGACTTGTCTTTCACCTTCAGTCTCAGCACTAAGCCTAAGGTGCTTATAGACCTTCAGTTGCTCTAATCTGGCTTGTCTTTCAGATATAGTTGGCGAGCGAGCGTAGCGAGCGAGACACTTACAGGGGTAACACAATCAAAAATCGGGGATGTTTGTTGGCGAGCGAGCGTAGCGAGCGAGACAGTATTAGGGGTGGATAATGCAAAATCGGGTATATGTTATATGTATATGTATGTGGGATGGTACGTATGCCCCTTAAACGCTCGCGCGGGGAACGTTTTTCTCCAAAAAACACGGCTTTTTAGGCTTGACCCCAGTTTATTCTGAAACTACAGCATTAAACAAGCCTTACTTTTTACTTAAGCTCCAAAGTGTGAGAAAATTCCTGCTAAAATGCTTGCTTTTCAAGAAACAAAAAGTTGATTCGACCGGTTACTATGGCATTGAAGACCCTTTTCCAGACTTAATTTCAAAACTTCGCCGTTTTATGGGGGGGATACGGAGTGCAGGTCGTTGGTTGTCAGTCAAGAGCTGTTGGTAGTCAGAATGCCGTAGTATTAATGCTAAGGAAGCTACTACTTCTCGAGGGAAGCTGAGGTAAGTACGTAATTCCATATTTGTTAGCTAAATATGCAAAATTAACTCTGGCCTTTATTTTTGTAGCTAAGAACTTGTCAACAGTGACTGGTAAATTCAAATAGTCAGATTGGCTCAAATTTGGTACTACAAAAGTTACCACTGCTCAAGAAAATGAGGTAAGAAAATAATTTTGTATTTGTGTGCTAAAATTGATTGTTTTTGTTTTTGTAGGTGAGAGCTTGTTGTCAAGAATTCAAGGTAATTCAGATGGTCAAAGTAACTTCAATCAGAAGTTATCAATACTCAAGAATGATGTAAGTAGTAATTCCATATTTGTTGGCTAAAATTACAAATAATAACACCGGTGTATTTTTTATCGTAGCTGAGAGCTTGCATGAACTAAGCTAAAACATAGTAACAATACTTAGTTTTATGTTACCTAACATCAGGCTCGCTCGCCATTTGTGCTCAAGCACACCACTAGTTTATTTATTTATTTATATATATGGACGTACGTATGTCATTTTGTACTTTGACCCTCGCGTTTTTGTGTTAGTTATGTGGTCGACGCCCTCCCAAATTGCACTAAACAGAATCCTCTGGTTTATCGATCAGTACCCGTATCACCCTAGAAATTGAATTGTTTACCGTTTTGAATTCTTTTGCGGGTGCAGTTAAAACTTGAAAACTTAAGGGACGTCCATTTCTATTAGAGTTAGTGGCGGTGGTAAGTCAATGCGCTCTTTGTCATGGTTATAAGCCATGCGCAACAGTATTTACTTGAAAATACATTGTCCACTAGACTACTGCGAAGGTAAGTCTGTGTAGGTGCATGTCCAGTTGTGTCAAAGCATTGTGTGTTACAATCACTTACTTAGCTAAAGAATATCACAAAGAAAACTTTTAAATAACGTGTATTGTTTGTTGTTGTTGTTTTCTTCAATTCAAGCAGTTGCAGAGAGTTGTTACTATGGCACTGAAATCCCTTTACCGTGTATGCGAAATTTAAAAACTGGACCTTATTTTCAGTAACTTCAGTGTTAGAAGTCAGAATCATTCATATAAAAATAGTATAGTCTTTAGGCTCGCTCGCCATTTGTGCTCAAGCACATCACTAGTATATATATATGTATGTATGTATGGATGGTATGTATGCTCTTTAAACGCGCGCGCGGGGAACTTTTTTCTCCTAAAAACACGGCTATTTAGGCTTGACTCCAGTTTATTCTGAAACTACAGCATTAAGCAAACCTTACTTTATACTTAAGCTCCAAAGTATGAGAAAATTCCTGCTAAAACGCTTGTTTTCAAGACACAAAAAGTTGAATCGACAGGTTACTATGACATTGAAGACCCTTTTCCAGACTTAATTTCAAAACTTCGCCGTTTTATGGGGGGATACGGAGTGCCAGTTGTTGGTTGTCAAGAGCCGTTGGTAGTCAGAATGCCGTAGTATTAATGCTATGGAAGCTACTACTTCTCGAGGGAAGCTGGGGTAAGTACGTAATTCCATATTTGTTAGCTAAATATGGAAAAATAGCTCTGGTCTTTCTTTTATGTAGCTAAGAGCTTGTTGTCAACAGTGACTGGTATATTCAAATAGTCAGAATGGCTCAAATTTGGTACTACAAAAGTTACCACTGCTCAAGAAAATGAGGTAAGAAAGTAATTTTGTATTTGTGTGCTAAAATTGATTGTCTTTTGATTTTGTAGGTGAGAGCTTGTTGTCAAGAATTCACGGTAATTCAGATAGTCAAAGTAACTTCAATTTGATACTACAGAAGCTATCAATACTCAGGAAATTGAGGTAAGTGATTTCCATATTTGTTGGCTAAATTACTAATGATAACACTGGTTTATTTATTTATTTTTTATTGTAGCTGAGAGCTTGTTCAAGAGTTTTGGTAATTGAGACTATCAGAATGGCAGATGTTTGATACTACAAAAGTTACCATTAATCAGGTAAGAGAGTGATTTTGTATTTGTTTGCTGAAATCAAATGTCATAACTGCTATTATAGTGTTTGCATTAAGTAAGCTAAAAATAGTAACATTTTATGTTACCTAACTATCAGGCTCGCTCGCCATTTGTGCTCAAGCACACTACTAGTTT
>WLWD01001613.1_pt1 | contig 71964 bp, 47 predicted proteins | sample 6712731 | NCBI WGS metagenome assembly WLWD01 (sample SAMN12718690, study PRJNA576275) | sponge metagenome | isolation source: marine sponge | host: Mycale hentscheli | place: New Zealand: South Island, Marlborough, Capsize Point | collected 2014-11-01
GGGTTGTGGGTGCACTACACTGACAGATGGCTAGGATTGTGGGTGCGCTACACTGACAGATGCCGCTAGGATTGTGGGTGCACTACACTGACAGATGCCGCTAGGATTGTGGGTGCACTACACTGACAGATGCCCTAGGATTGTGGGTGCACTACACTGACACACTGACAGATGCCGCTAGGATTGTGGGTGCACTACACTGACAGATGCCTCTAGGATTGTGGGTGCACTACACTGACAGATGCCCTAGGATTGTGGGTGCACTACACTGACAGATGCCGCTAGGATTGTGGGTGCACTACACTGACAGATGCCGCTAGGATTGTGGGTGCACTACACTGACAGATGCCTGCTAGGATTGTGGGTGCACTACACTGACAGATGCCTCTAGGGTTGTGGGTGCACTACACTGACAGATGCCGCTAGGATTGTGGATGCACTACACTGACAGATGCCGCTAGGGTTGTGGGTGCACTACACTGACAGATGCCGCTAGGGTTGTGGGTGCATTACACTGACAGATGCCGCTAGGGTTGTGGGTGCATTACAATACGTTTCCATTAAATTCATAAATTAGTTGTTGCTAGCCTCCATTTTATCACATAAAATAACTACAGAATTATAAACTATCTAAAAAATTATAACCGTTGGTATGTGTGTAGATAAGAGTGTGTTTCCTCCTTTTAATGAGCATGCTCAGGCAAACTCTCTCTCTTATTTTTCCACTTGTCTATATGTGTCATGAAAATATAACTCAGATATGACTTTCCCTTTCTTTGTATTTTCCAGTATTGTATGGTGTATTTTTATGAGCATGCTCAAACAATGACCCAATCTCTTTCCATATCCAGCCATGTCCTTCTCAAGGCCACGACACTCTGATTGTGTATAACTAGTTTGCCAGTAGGGCTGGGCCCACATCTTTTATCAATTTGGCCTAACTTTTGTGCACCGTTTACCTACCCTTTACCTACCCTTTGGAAATGGTCATCACAACTTTCCCTCTCTTTGTATTTTCTAGTTGTTGGTGTCTCTTTATGAGCATGTTCAGACTTGAATTACCATCTTTTTCCAGTTGCTGGTGGTGCCTTTTATGAGCATGCTCAGACTTGAATTACCATCTTTTTCCAGCTGCTGGTGGTGCCTTTTATGAGCATGCTCAGATATAACTTACCCTCTCTTTTTTTCCAGTTTCGTTGATGTCATTTTATAAGAGGACACTCAGACTTTTCATTTCATTTCTTTTCCTATACTTATAGTAGCTAGCTACTTTACTTTAGCTATCCTTGAAAGTCTAGTTTGTTCCAGAAATATAGTAAGTTGTCTTGTAATACACAAACACAACTTTTCTCTGTTGTAATATAATTGTTATGTTACTTGTTATTGTTTTGCTTCCTAAAAGGTGTGAAATGTTATGTTTGTGCATTTATAGAAAATAATGTGATTTTCTGTTTGTATTTAATGTATGTTCATGTGTTAGTTTTCTATAGGGTACAGTAGCCGCTGTAAGAAGTTCTAAGTTTTGTTCCATAGAACGACTGTAGAAGGAGAGACAACAGCTGCTTTTTACATTTTTTTTACTGTTTTGACAAGTACCACTTACATAAAAAATGGTCAAGCATTTCTGTTGATTCACGGGTAAAAGCTAGAAACTCTCACCGCTATATCAAAAAGCTAAAGACTTGTACTACCCATGAGGTCACACAGACAAGCTTGTACAAAAAACTAAAAATCCAATAGACACACTGTGTTAACTATTCCCCACTTTATAGGCTTTCCACTAGCTACAGTTGTATCTCTAGTAGTAAGAATATCTAAGACGATGATGCCCTAATATTCAGTAGCAGACGACATCCATACTACAATTCTGTATGAAAATAGTTTTTATTAATGCAAAATTTCTTTAGTCTGTAAATGCAATATCATAAACAATGTTTTTATTTCTAAACGTTAGCCATACGATACACAGAAAATATTAAAACAGTAGTAAGGTCAAACAGAACAAAAGAACCATATTTTACAGATCTTGTACCATTTTCTCCTCTTTCTTTATACCTGCTTCCATTAGCCAATCTATTTTTCTGGTGCCTACTGTACATTACTTTAACACAGGATGAAACAGCACTTTTTTTTTTACAGTGTTTTATGTTTGTGTGTAGCTATGCAGTCAACATTGTATTGAAATGGTATGTGTGAGTGTTTGTTTACATATTCAATTATATGTTATCATATTTATTTTGTAGTATTGTTTTTTTGTACATTTTATTATATTATGAAGTGTTTATGTAGCACATGCTTTACTTTTATCAAAATAGAATAGTTTGTGTGTTTGTTTTTATTATATTTTGGTAGATTTGTGGTCTGGTGTGTGTTTGTATGTTAAAGTCTCGTATAGAGAACAATTAGTTATGTATGTTTGTTTGTCTTTATAATGTAATAAATTATATATTTTATTTGTTTATTTGTATTTAGAGATATCTTCTTCATCCTCTCGCCTCACTTCACTGGGAACACTGCCATACATGGAGGGAGAGAGTCCGACCTTCACATTGTGCAGTTCTAAAAGACACAGTTATGGTATTAGATAATTTTAGTTATCCTAGCAGGCTTCATATTTCTTCTTCTGACCTGAACTCATGGACTACTACTCGTGCACCATATCTATACTCATCCCTAACTACCTACCAGTCTAAGTTTGTGTTGGTTGGTGGACTTCATGCCTCCACTGACAAACCCACTAACTCTCTGTGGACTAGTATTACTGGTCGAGACTGGAAGACATCGCTACCTGCCATGCCTACTCATTGCTACTGGCCATCATCAGTTAGTGGAGGATCACCAGAGGTCCTTGTAGTAGCTGGTGGGCGTGGCTCATATCATGAGTTTTTGGATGTAGTGGAAGTTCTACTCAACGACCAATGGACGACTGCAGACTCACTTCCTACTCCATGCTATTACATGCGATCAACATTCCATGAAGGCAACTTCTACTTCACAGGAGGATGGGGCAAGGAGGAGATTCTGTTTATATGCAGTTTAGAGTCTCTCATAGCATCTGCTAGTAACGACAGGACAAGAAGACAAACAATATGGAGGGGTGTAACCACACCTACTCGCACCTACGCTATTGTCTCCTACTTATCGGATCTAATTGGCATTGATTATTATTCTATTGTTAGCAGTTACTGCAACAAGACAGAGAAGTGGATTGAAACTACTAGTGAGGGAGATGGACCAGATCAGAAGTATAATATTGAATGGAAAGCTACGGCAGTCTTGTCTACTGGACAGTTGCTGGTTGCTATTGGAGATGAAGTATATAAAGGAGCTCTATCAGGTTAGTGTACCAGTAGCAGCCCCCCTCTGGAAGCCCCCCTGACTGAACTCTGTCAGGTTAGTGCATTTAAAGCAGCCCTGTCAGTCTTTGTGACTTTCAAGTAGAGAGTGAGGGCCACCTGAGGTTGTAAGGCTCAGGCTACTAAGAGCTATCAACAAGTGGAATCTAACTTACTAGCTAATTGGCGAGCGAGCGAAGCGAGCGAGACACTCTCAGCAGTAACACAATTGAAAATCGGGGATGTTTGTTTGTTTATATGTATGTTTAGACGTACGTATGTCATTTTGTACTTTGACCCTCGCGTATTTTCGAGTTAGCTCAGTGTTCGACCCCGTACCAAACATCACTAAACAGTATCCTCCGGTTTAACGATCATTACCCGTATCATCCAAGAAATTGAATTGTTTACCGCTTTGAATTTTTTTGCGGGTGCAGTTTAAACTCAAAAACTTACTGGAGTTCCATTTCTATTCGAGTTAGTGGCGGTGGTAAGTTAATTGGCGAGCGAGCGTAGCGAGCGAGACACTTACAGGGGTAAAAATGAAAAAATCGGGGATGTTTGTTTATTTATTTGTATATATGTATGGACGTACGTAAGGCATTTTTGTACTTTGACCCTCGCGTTTTTGTGTTAGTTCGGTTGTAGACCCCGTCCCATACTTCACTAAACAGAATCTTCTGTTTATCGATCAGTACCCGTATCACCCTAGAAATTGAATTGTTTACCTTTTTGAATTCTTTTACTGGTGCAGTTAAAACTTACAGGACTTCCATTTCTATTCGAGTTAGTGGCGGTGGTAAGTCAATGCGCTCTTTGTCATGGTTATAGGCCGTGTGCAACAGTATTTACTTAAAAATGCATTGTCCACTAGACGAACCACGAAGGTAAGTCTTGCGTAGGTATGTTCAGTTGTGTGAAAGTATTGTGAGTTACAACTACTATTAAGAATATCACAAAGAAAATTTTAAATAAGGTGATTTGATTTTGTTGCTTCTTTTTCAATTCAAACTGTTGCGGGAGCGGTTACTATGACATTGAAACCCCTTTACCTCATACGTAATTTAAAAACTCGACTTTATTTTAATAGCTGGAGTGTTAGTTGTTAAAATCAAATTTAACAATAGTGTAGTTTAAGGCTCGCTCGCCATTTGTGCTCAAGCACACCACTAGTACGCTATTTGTCATAGTTATAAGCCCTGTGCAACAGTATTTACTTGAATATTCATTGTCCACTAGACTTACCACGAAGGTAAGTCTTGAGTACGTGTGTTCAGTTACGTGAAAGTATTGTGTGTTACAACATTTACTAAGAATATCCCAAAGAAAAAGTTTAAAGAACGTGACTTGTTCTTTGTTTCAATTCAAACACTTTTGGGGAGTGGTTACTATGGCATTGAATGCCTTTACCGTATAATACGTAATTTAAAAACTCGACTTTTTTTAGTAGCTTGAATGTTAGAAGTTAAAACCAAACGTTTAACAATGGTGTAGTATTAGGCTCGCTCGCCATTTGTGCTCAAGCATACCACTAGTGATTAAAGTCAGAGTCACTCTATATAGAATCAAAGGCTATAAGTCAGATAGCTAACTAAGTAACTAACTGCAAGACTGGTTATATTTAACTATAATTAATAGAAAAAAATCGACTACAAACTCAGCAAGTGACTGAGACAGAATTCAGTCAGGGGGGGATTCTAGAGGAAGCTGCTATTTGAATACACTAACCTGACAGAGTTCAGTCAGGGAGGCTTCTAGGAGGGGCTGCTATTTGAATATACTAACCTGGGGCTTGTTAGGGTTGATTAACATTGTCACCTTTTTCATACTCAGAGCCCTACTACATATGTCTGACTCCAGTTATATAAACTGGAGGCTCCAGCTAGTTGCAGGGTTTTTCTTTGTTCAGTTCTGTTACTCCATTGTTCTCACCTCTTGCCAGCCTAATAGCTGTATCACCAGGTTAGTGTATTGAATTAAGCTCCCTCTAGAACCCCCCCCCCCCCCCCCCTTGCTGAATTCGTCAGGTTAGTGTATTAAAATAGCAGCCCCCTCTAGAAGCCCCCTGACTGAATTCTGTCAGGTAGTGTATTGAAATAGCAGCTCCTCTAGAATCCCCCCCCCCCCCTGACTGAATTCTGTCAGTTAGTGTATAAAATAGGCAGCCCCCTCTAGAAGCCCCCCTGCTGAATTCTGTCAGGTTAGTGTATTGAAATAGCAGCTCCCTCTAGAATCCCCCCCCCCCCCCCCCCTGACTGAATTCTGTCAGTTAGTGTATTGAAATAGCAGTCCCCTAGAATCCCCCCCCCCCCCCCCCCCCCCCCCTCCCTGACTGAATTCTGTCAGGTTAGTGTGTTCAAATAGCAGCCCCCCTCTAGAATCCCCCAATCCACCCCCCCTGACTGAATCTGTCAGGTTAGTGTGTTCAAATAGCAGCCCCCTCTAGAAGCCCCCCTGACTGAATTCTAGTGTATTAAAATAGCAGCCCCCCTCTAGAAGCCTCCCTGACTGAATTCTGTCAGATTAGTGTATTTAAATAGCAGCCCCCCTCTAGAAGCCCCCCTGACTGAATTCTGTCAGGTTAGTGTATTCAAATAGCAGCACCCCTCTAGAAGCCCACCTGACTGAACTCTATCAGGCTATATAATAGTATTTGTGTAGTTATGTAATGCTATATTGAAAACTTGTACTATATTTTTCTATAATTTTACCAGAATGTTTTGTTTTATTATTAGATAAATAAACTTTGTTTACAACTAATTATAATTAACATGTTAATTTGGGTAATTAATTTGCTAAGAATGTCAGAGCTAAAGCACAGCTGTTTTTACTTGCAGCTGCTCTACTTGCAGTTGCTTCTTTTGGCATAGCTTCAGGCTATGAAATTTGTTGCCCATACTCTGTATTGCAAAGAGCCAGCTGAGGATTGAAACTTACCTGTGTGTGGGTTATTTGTATAGTGAAACCTGTGTGACTGTAATATTTGTAAAGTGCATAACTCCTCAGCTATAATTAACTACAAGGCATACTTGTAAATGTTGCATTCTTATTGGCGAGCGGAGCGAGCGAGATACTCTCAGGGGTAACACAATTGAAAATCGGGGATGTTTGTTTGTTTATATGTTTGGACGTACGTATGTCATTTTGTACTTTGACCCTCTCGTATTTTCGAGTTAACTCAGCGTTCGACCCCGTCCCAAACATCACTAAACAGTATCCTCCGGTTTAACGATCATTACCTGTATCATCCTAGAAATTGAATTGTTTACTGCTTTGAATTTTTTTTGTGGGTGCAGTTTAAACTCAAAGACTTACTGGAGTTCCATTTCAATTCGAGTTAGTGGCGGTGGTAAGTTAATACGCTATTTGTCATAGTTATAAGCCCTGTGCAACAGTATTTACTTGAATATTCATTGTCCACTAGACTTACCACGAAGGTAAGTCTTGCGTACGTATGTTCAGTTACGTGAAAGTATTGTGTGTTACAACATTTACTAAGAATATCCCAAAGAAAAGTTTAAAGAACGTGACTTGTTTTTTGTTTCAATTCAAACAGTTTCGGGGAGTGGTTACTATGGCATTAAATCTCCTTTACCGTATATACGTAATTTAAAAACTCGGCTTTTTTTAGTAGCTTGAATATTAGAAGTTAAAACCAAAATTTTAACACTGGTGTAGTATTAGGCTCGCTCGCCATTTGTGCTCAAGCACATCACTAGTTACTAGTGATGTGCTTGAGCACCAATGGCAAGCTGAGCCTGTGCACAAACTAAACACTTCAAAAGAATCGATCAGTCCACTTCTAGTATAAGTATGTAGCCTTTGTGACCATTGTATACTTTAGCAAATAAATACAGAACCACTTTCTTACCTCAATTTCCCTGAGTACTGGTATTTTCTGTAGTCTCTAATATATGTCATTCTGACTATCTGAATTACCAGTATCTTTTGACAACAAGCACTCACAGCTGCCAAGTTAAAAAAAATACATGTCTGGGTCAAACCAGACAGAAGCTTCACGCAGTAGCCAGTCTGCAATACGTGAAAAGGTTCAGTGAGAAGGATTCCTCGGGGCGTATTATCGAACATCGTCGAACATCGTCAAACATTAGTTTCTAGGATATAATTGTTTACTTTTATTGTTTTTGTCAGTTTGCCATTTTACCGATCTGTTAAAGTTATATTCTACATTGACTTGAATGTAATTCTGGGCGAAGCTCATATTCTCTACTGCTTAGGTTATATACCAGAGCTGGTCCTTCAGTTTCAATTATCCTTGCCTGGGAGTTATGCCCCAGACATTACATATGGTAAAGGGTTTCAATACCATAGTAACCATTCACTATAACATTTTGCGACTTGAAAAAAAACAAGAAGTTCTAAAGAATTACTGCACAGTGTTGAGTCCAACTAAGATTTAATTGCATCTTGTGGCATTCAGAAACAACCTAATATGAAAGGGTAAATAATTAATTTCCCGGGATCACTAAACCAAAAAATTCCGTTTAGTGGAGGTATGGGAAGGGGTAGACCATGAAGCAAACACAAAAGGTTAAAGTACAAAGTGACATACGTACGTCCATACGTACAAATAGCGAGCGAGCCTGCAGTGATAACTTAAAAAATTTTAATCTGATAATGGTTAATTTTTACCATTTCCTGAGACTAAAGCATGTAGCAATTACGTAAAAATTACATTCAAAATAGCTACTGCTTTACCCTACAAGTTCAGTAATTCCATTTTACCATTACAATAACAAGCTAAATAATCCCCTAACAAATCTATTCAACACAGCAATTAACCTATACTATTATAACTACTACATTACCTTCTTACCTCTACTTTCAGGAGTAATGATAACTTCTGCAGTTGTTTTTAGGTGAAGTGTCAGTAGCTCTTGAAAACAGGCTATGTTTTATACATGTATCTAAATATGAAGATGTATACATACAGCTGTTGCCCTTTAATTTTAGCTACAAGTATTACCAAATTACTCTTACCTCAATAAATTCAGACTGTCCAAATGACCAGTAGCTCCCAATACACACAAAAAACACTCCACTACTAAGTAACGGCCCAGTTTGATTTTTAGTCTGGTAAAGAGTCGTCAATACCATAGTAACCATTAGCCGCAGGTTTTTGTGACTTGAAAAAACAGGCTTTTTAGAGGTATTATTGCACAATTTTGAGCTCAACTCTAAAGTAAGACTTGGGGAAAGCCATGAAAGCTGAAAATTGTGCGTGCGTTTGTTTGTTATATATACAAATATCCCCAATTCCAATTTTCAATTCTGTTACCCCTGATAGTGTCTCACTCGCTTCGCTTGCTCACCAATTACTAATTCTCTATTAAAGTTTTATGGATTGAGTGAGTTGGGAGCTAAACCACATTTCTTTCTTTCCCTTTTTATCCCAATTTTCTACCAATGCATTAACTTTGTGTTGGCTATTTTATGCTTAAGTGTAATTGATAATTATAATATGTAAAATATTGTTGTTGTTGTTGTTGTTATGTAGTGATTCCCTATTCCCCAGACAACCAGTTCACATCCAATGACCTGTCCAGACTAGAGGCAGTGATGGGCATTGACATTGAGTCTGTCCTGGCCAACAGTCACTCTCAACTAACAAAATCTTATACTGGAGTAGAACTACCAGAGTTTGACCCACAGAGAGATCCTATGTATTATATATTTCAAGTTATTGTCACTAGGTGTGAACAACATCATCCAACGTGGCAACAACTACTGGACGTCTTACATGATATGGGACTAAAAGAGCTGAGTCAGCAAATCGACACATTTATGAGAGCAGGTAGGAGGACTTATTGTAAAAGAAACTAGAAAGATAAAATTAAGATACTAAGTTACTGATTAGGACAAAGTTAGAGACTGGTACATAAGGTTAGAGACTGGTACATAAAGTTAGAGACTGGGACATAAAGTTAGAGACTGGTACATAAAGTTAGAGACTGGTACATAAAGTTAGAGACTGGTACATAATGTTAGAGACTGGTACATAAAGTTAGAGACTGGTACATAAAGTTAGAGACTGGGACATAGAGAGACATACATACATACATACATACATACATACATATTAGTAGTGTAAAACTTTGCTATGCTCTGGTGGGAGACAACTCTGTTTATGAAAGAGAACGCGGCTTAGTGGGAGAAATCTCAGTGTTTCTCCCTCTCCCTCCTTGTATTTAACACTGATGAGTATTTGTATTTATTGAATTAGTTCTGTTTACATTTAGTAATCTAAATTATGCTTTATTTGCCATGTAATAGCTGATAACTACAAGTATGAAGCTGCATACAAACACTTCATTGTTTCCAAGGATACACTGGAGCTTCTGTCTTTAAAGTTTATTTTCCTCGGTCCACAACGACAAGGCAAGAGTACCACATGCCATCGCCTTATGAAACAGATCATAGATCTTCTGTCAGCCAAAGAAAAGGAGCAGATTCATGGCAGCACAGGCACAGTGGAGTGTTACTCCAATATGTTATTCCAAGGCATGTCTGATACAACTACAGCAGAAAGAAGAGCAAACTGGACCATTGCACACTGTGGAACAGCCATCACAACCTTCTTTATTGCAGAAGATGGTGGGAAGATTGAAATCATTTACAAAAGGTAAGCAGTCCAGACATAGGAAATCCTCTCCTGTCTCACCAACACCTGTCCAACTAGCTGATGAGGTAGTACCATCACAAGATTATTCTGAAATAGCTGCCTTGTTTGAGAGATTGTCAAGACAGCCACAGTTTGCTGACAATGTGAAGCATTCTTTCAAAGATTTCTTGAGACTGGAGGACACCGGAGGCCAGCCTGAGCTGATTGACATGCTACCAGCACTCACCATAGGACCTAGCCTCTACTTGCTGTTCTTTAGCAAGCTTGTAGTTTCTATGGACAACATGAGAGGCGGAGAAGAAGAAATCCATCACTTGCATCAGCTACTGGAGAATGCCATGAAGGAACACGGAGAAGAAGAAATCCATCACTTGCATCAGCTACTGGAGAATGCCATGAAGGAACACTTCAAGAAACTGAAGATTCCAGCTGTGTGGCTTCTCTTTAGCTTGTGTCTTCGCACGAGAGAGGTGAGGACAGCCAGCATGGAGACCTGCTTGGCCTTGTCCAATGCCTTGAATATGACACCCTATGAGACCAAAGTAGCTCTGTGGTTTCTTCACCACCATGCTGGTGTTCTGATGTACTTCCCCAGTGTGCCTGGTTTGGAGAACCTGGTCATCATAGACATCCAGGTAGTATATGACAGTATCACTGGAGTCATTCTTAAAGCCATGAGTTTTGATAGTATAGGTGAGGCTACAGCAGAAAGATTCAGGAAGACAGGTCAGTTCACTATGACAGATTTGAAATCAGCTACAGCTGACATTTCCGGAGATGTCATTCCACCAGAGCAACTGATAGCTCTCCTAGCATATCTTCATATCATAGCTCAGATTGAATCAGTCGAATCTTCTTATACTAACCCAGTCTTAGAAGTGAATGAATACATTATGCCTTGTGTGTTAGAAAACACTAGTGCTAAGGAACTTGACGTATTCCACAAAGAATCCTGTAGTTCCTGTTTTGTAGAGCCTCTCTTGATGTGCTTCAGTAGTGGGTTTACTTCTATAGGACTCTTTCCTGCTGCAATGGCTTGTCTCATATCAAACAAATCTTTCACTTTCATTAGAGAAGGTGTCAAGAAAAACATGGTGAACTTTATGTATGGATCTAAACAAATTCGTGTAACATTTATATCTCGATCTGCTTATTTTGAAGTCATAGTTTCGTGTGATCCTACTTTCCAAGACTCCATTCACCATGAATGTACTGCTCTAAAACAAGAAATAGAGGACACTCTAAAGAAGGCTAGTTCCAGAATGAACTACAACAGCTCCATGGACTATCAGTTTGCCTTTGACTGTTGTTCACATAAAGGAGGGAATCATCTCGGGATAGTTCATGAAGTAGAGTCCATTCCTTCAGTCATGACATGTGTCAACAATTCCCAAGGATTTGCTCTTCAGAATAGACACCTTGTTTGGTATAGACAGGTATGCAGAAAATAGACTGTGTTCTAACTTGTATTAACTAATTCTCATTTATTTGGTATTAGAAATATAAGAAAGATCATGTGGTAGAGATCTCTGAAAGTAAGTCAAGTTATTGCTAGCATACTATAATATAACTGAATTTATTTTATTATTAGGTGGCAATACCTTGAGTGTATTTCTGAGTGTGTATCCTGACTTGGTGCACTCAGTGAAGCCTTGTGTTATGACAGTAGCTGATCACTGCTACAGTATTGGACTCGTATCTCCTGACATCTATGACCAGCTCCTTCAACATCAGAATTGGATTGATGTAGAGAAGACAAGGAACCTTCTGAGTAGCATTCGTACAGTTTTATCATCTAGACCTACCGCCCTCAAGGAGTTTATCACTGTATTGTCTCGAGTGGACTATTGTAAACTAGTGGCAGATAAAATGCAGCAACAGCTCCAGTAAGTATATTGTTGATATCTTAGTGTTTGTATTATTGTATGTTATGTGTAATAGAATTGTGGATTGAACTCTGTCAGCGCTACATTGAGAGAACTCATTTTATTGATGATAGTTCTACATTATATATCACAACTTGCATTGTTCTATAATATCTCAAATTCCAATTTATATTTTATATTAAACATTCTTTCTAATTTTTATACTTTTAAATAAATTTTCCTTTAAAAATGAATAAAAGTTTGTGCTTGATTTGAGAATCTCTTATCTTACAGACTTTAGCATAGTTAAATTTGGTAGTGTGAAAACATGTCAGCCATACAAGTAATTTACATAAGGCTTGTTAATTGTGATATAAGTCTACTAGTCAGCTCATTACCTACTCTAGTTATACTTGTGAACCTAACAGTATCCTATGTAACCCAAACATCATGTTTGTTGATGGAATCACTCAAACCCTTTACCTAACATCTACTCTGGCCATGATGGTATAGATATCTAAACTATCTGTTCTTGCTAAATTGGAACCTTGAGAAAATGGAAGCATCAAACAGTGATAGCTCTAACTACTATGTAGCTATGGTTAATGAACTGGCAGAGGGACTAAAGTGTAATTTTATTCATTCTGCTTAACTTGTTAAGGAAAAGACAGTCAACCAACCTATCCACTGCAACTAGTGACAGGATTAACTCTCAAAGAAACATAAACTAAACATATATTTCTTGCAGATGATAGCTTCTTCACCTTGCAGTTGATAAAGCATGGCTTCACTAGGTAGGTTCCCAGGAATTCTAAGTGTAGTTAGTTCATAGCTAAGTGAACTCTTCCTACCCATTTATTGGTCTATCAAAAGACTTTTCAGTTGTCACAATTACAATAATTATAAGAGTTCAGTATAGCATGGTGGAGAAATAAAATAACTCTTTGATGTGGCTTATTGCTCCCACATTTAGCTGGCTCGTTTCTGCATCATCAGCGCATTAAAAGTAACTCCTTGATGTGGCTTTTTAAATGAGTGATGCCTACAGGTAGCTAGTAATAAAAACATGTGAAACAACTACTCACAGAATGAATGCCCTGTGTATAATTTCAATATATCAACATCGTCATCGACTGCATATACAGGAATTCCTGCTATAAAAAAGTTGAAAATTACTCCTGCAGTGAAAATAGCTGTCTATTTTGGTGTAGTGCATTAGCCATTGAAAACTATGAGAAATATATGTTAATCACTTTAACATGAGCCCTTCATTAGTACCATAGAAACTATCTTGGAGTTCCATCCTTCAGTTGAAACTATTGGTGCTTCTTTGGAGTGCTTGGAAAAGTAGCTACTTTCTGAAGGTCATGTAAATAAAGTTTTCCACAAGAACAGTATGTGAGTAAAAGAGAAAGTAAAGCAATGACCCAATGACCCCTAATGTCAGTACTACAGCATATACACACCTCAAAATAGTATGGGTGTTCACTTTAACAACAATAGCATCTAGTAACATCTTATACACTCACTTCAACAATAGCATCTATAGTAACATCTTAAACACTCACTTCAACAACAATAGCATCTAGTAACATCTTAAACACTCACTTCAACAACAATAGCATCTAGTAACATCTTAAACACTCACTTCAACAACAATAGCATCTAGTAACATCTTAAACACTCACTTCAACAACAATAGCATCTAGTAACATCTTAAACACTCACTTCAACAACAATAGCATCTAGTAACATCTTAAACACTCACTTCAACAACAATAGCATCTAGTTACATCTTAAACACTCACTTCAACAACAATAGCATATAGTAACATCTTAAACACTCACTTCAACAACAATAGCATATAGCATAGTAACATCTTATGACCTTTGTTTTTAGATGACCAGTAGCCTTGACTGTCTCTGACAGCTATATAAACTGTTTGTCCAGTTTTACTACCTTAGTTATTTCATGTCCGGGGAAGCAGAAGAAAGAAGACTCTTCCAGATGCAGACAATACAAGGTTATAGTCATTTTGCCACGTGCAACTTCAGTTTGAACCTTTTTTGTTTCTGTGTCACCCATGTAACTTACTCACTTCTTGAATATCCTAAAACTCAGTTGACGATTGGAAGTAGTTAAGGCAGTGGAGGTTCAGAGCTCTGGTGGTGGGCACTACCAGGGAAATAGGCAGCCTATTTCTAAGTATTCTATGGCAGGCCGGGAAAAGGTTGTCCACGTTCCCGCATTATATCTTGTTATTTTAAATATCATCATCATGATGATCTTACCTGTTCAAACAACAGTATGGAAGCATATACACATTACAGTCGGAGCAGCTAGTGATAAAGTAAGTTTTGAAAAGGAGAAAGTAGAAATGATAATATAGTCCAGTCAGTACAAAATGTCTCATGTCACAAATGAGGGAAAAAAACATCCTATGATAGTGGACAACACCAGCTCTGACAAGATGTGCAGAAATGCACTGCTACTGTGGGTTACATAGCAGAACTATATTCAGTACAAAATGTCTCATGTCACAAATCAATCTAGGCTTAATTAAGGAGGGGAAATGAGAGCAAATTAAGGAGACCCTTGCAGTGCTTAGAAACATATGCTAAACCAGTATGATTATTTTAAGTCAAAATGTTTGGTTTCTAAGGTTAAATGCTTTTTTAAGGGGGTGGGGGTGGGGGGGGGAGGTAGGTGCAAATGCCGCCTTTGCCTCCCATTAAATGCAACCCTGAAAAATGAACGTTTGTTTCTGAAAGCTTCATTTATTTGACAAGTGAAATCTAATAATCAATTGAACACGTTTGCAAGTCACCTTCTCTTGCTCTCTTTCCTAATTCCATGAAGACACATTAAAATATCTTTTACCTACTAGCTAGCTGCTTATTGATATTGTTTGTGTATGTATTTAAAACAGCAGAAACCAGTACATATTGAGAGTACACTAAATGTGACTTATAGCTTATGAGGATCAAAGTTAATTCTAGAGAGTTGATTTCAGAAAACGCGCAGTCTGTCCCTGAAAGTTGTCTCTACATCGTCATCCAGGGAGATGAGTGTTAGAAAAGAGAAAAAAAGAGCAAGAGCTGATGAGAAATGCCACATGTCATGTGAGTCAAAGAATGCAGCCACACATTCTGCATTGCCATCACGGGAAACTGCAGGAGACTTTAACCAATTGGTAGGACTCTATATAGAAATAATACAAAATTATATTCTTATATATATAAATGTCATCATTTTTATCTTAACTCATATTATATATGTTAACCTGAAGTTGGAAATGAATCCCCAGTGCCCAAAACATCAATGCCAGCACCAGGTACAGCATTGGTCTAAAGGAAGGCCTCTCATTGTAGAAATACTTTGCGATGGAATAATTCAAGCCCAGAAGGATGAAGTTGGCCAATAAAATTGAAAGGAAGAATGTGTTGAAATCTAATGGTCGATAAAAGACTGCAGCTGTGGCCCTATAGTATCAGTAATGATAACATGTGCTGTTGACTATTACATTGAGCAAAATATTTGTACATGTCAACTCACAGCATCCAGTTCGCAGCATTTATAATCATACTAAACACCCATCGTGGCTAAAAACAACAACAACATACATTCGTGTTAAAATTCAGACAGGTTAATGATAGAATGGGGTGTAAATTCCAATTGCTGCAATACTAAAGCTAATAATTTTGTGTCCAGTTCTAATGGATGCATCAGAAGTACTATCAGAAAGTCCCATGTAGTAGAAGTTTGTTGATTCCAAGCTAAGTAATGTTGTTGGTATGCTGTGTTCACATGCTTCCTCATGCTTCCTCATACTTCCCTATTAAATATATTTATGCCATAGTTGCTGTGGTAACAGCAATGGATTAAAACTGGTATTCCCCTGTATTATTCTCCTCCACTCGCCTGTGGGGAAAAAAATTTTTACAAAGAGAGTTTAATTGCACATAAAAGAATTTCTTTGAACACAATAGAGTAAGATGCAAAAATAATTGTGGTATAAAGTGATATATCATGGCTATTTAGCTATGAAGAAAAATTCTAGTTCTTTTTCACTCGTTTACTTATAAAAAACTTTCTTTGGGAATAGATACTCCATCCCCGTATAAAGAATTGACAGGGAGAATTATTTTTATTTATTGAAGTATAAGTCATGTCTTGTGAAGCTCACTGGATATCATCGCTCAATCACCACTGGGTTTGTTTGAAGAGGGAAGAAAGGGAACGTAATGCTTTTCCTGTTGTTGGTGCTTGGAAGGACCCTCACTGCATTAACTTGACACATTTTTCACCCTCAAACAACTATATCCCTTTTTATTTGGTCTTTTACTCTGTTCATGAGGGTAACCATGGTATTAATAGTTAAACCAAAGCAACTCTCGGAATTATTGCTAGATAACCGTTCTCGGGATCTGGACGGTTGTCAGCAATAATTCCTCGAATCCACGGTTTAACTTTTACAAATATGTATTACTGTTTGAAAAAAAATAATTGCTCAATTCTTACAGCTATTGTGAATAAATTTTGAATCAGCTTTTTCTCAGTAAGTCTGTAATATCAGCAGTTATTTAATCTAATGTAAATAATTTGCAAGTCCTGCATAAAGTAAACATAAAAAGTACCTTCTCTACTGGTGGCCACAGTTGCTTTAGAAAGAAATTGTGTTTATAAAGTTTTTTCAGACAGTTCAGATTCCTGAAGGAAATATTCCAGTGATAATATACTTGCAATGTTACCAGTAGAGTAGCAGATGTATGAAGAAAAAAGAAAGTCACATAGAAGATATAGCTGTATGAATATATCTGAAATGATACAGAAAAAGACAACAAATAGAAATGATTACAATATCTGGCATAAAATTAATGATCTCCAACTCTTCTGTTACACATATAACACATTAGATATAAATAATATAGATTCTTCTTTCTGTTTAACATTTACAGCTACTGAGAAGTTCCATCATTTTGTCAACTGTTTTTATTCTCTTGAATTTGCCTCAAAATTTCATGTCTAGTAAAATTAAACTAATAGCTATACCTGTCCAGATAAATTCTAGCATCTCCTCCTCAATAGTCCATTCATTTACACTATCATATCACTAAGTTATCACTTACCTACACTATCTCATCACTAAGTTATCACTTACCTGCACTATCACATCACTAAGTTATCACTTACCTACTATCACATCACTAAGTTATCACTTACCTACACTATCACATCACTAAGTTATCACTTACCTACACTATCACATCACTAAGTTATCACTTACCTACACTATCATATCACTAAGTTATCACTTACCTACACTATCATATCACTAAGTTATCACTTACCTACACTATCACATCACTAAGTTATCACTTACCTACACTATCACATCACTAAGTTATCACTTACCTACACTATCATATCACTAAGTTATCACTTACCTACACTATCACATCACTAAGTTATCACTTACCTACACTATCACATCACTAAGTTATCACTTACCTACACTATCACATCACTAAGTTATCACTTACCTACACTATCACATCACTAAGTTATCACTTACCTACACTATCTCATCACTAAGTTATCACTTACCTACACTATCACATCACTAAGTTATCACTTACCTACACTATCATATCACTAAGTTATCACTTACCTACACTATCATATCACTAAGTTATCACTTACCTACACTATCATATCACTAAGTTATCACTTACCTACACTATCACATCACTAAGTTATCACTTACCTACACTATCATATCACTAAGTTATCACTTACCTACACTATCTCATCACTAAGTTATCACTTACCTACACTATCACATCACTAAGTTATCACTTACCTACACTATCACATCACTAAGTTATCACTTACCTACACTATCACATCACTAAGTTATCACTTACCTACACTATCATATCACTAAGTTATCACTTACCTACACTATCACATCACTAAGTTATCACTTACCTACACTATCATATCACTAAGTTATCACTTACCCCACCCAAGAATGCAAACAGAATTATGAAGGCCATGACACCCAACAGTTTGTGGAGTGCTGGGTTGAGATGAGGTGTTCTACTCTGAAGAAGTTTGAATATTCCAAGAATGGTCAAGATGTACATGAACGTCATGTCGTACTGGAAGTGGATCCTGTCAGGACATATGTGATAAGCTGTGCTCATAAATCCAACACCAACTATGGCTAGAGCTGGATGGTCAACACAATATCCATGATACAATTAGTAATAATAACTATTACATTACCATAATTGGTTATCTTTACCATTAATCAATTAATTTTTTAATTTTATTTATCTGTTAAGCAAGAAGTTAAATAAACATCCTTGGGGGTATGAACACTGTAATCATTATTCAAGTGGAGAATGAATGAATTTGAGACAACACCTTTCATTACTGAGCAGACATAGAAGTGAAAATATTTACCATAATAATAATAATAATAATAATAATAATAATAATAATAATAATAATAATAATAATAATAATAATAGCAAAACAATTAAGACACAACTGATATACAACTGATCAAAAAAGAAGTACCTCAAACTTATAAATAGGCAGAACAAAGCTCTTCAGCATTCCAATAATCAGGCACAACCACTCCTGGTCAATTCCAACTAAGCTACATCATACTCGTGGCTCCCTCTTCAATAAAAATGCAGCTGTTTTGCAAACTTAATTTCCAGTGTTGATAATTGGCGAGCGAGCGAGATACTTACAGGGGTAACACCAATTAAAAATCGGGAATATGAGTTTGTTGGCGAGCGAGACAGTATTAGGGGTGGATAATGCAAAATCGGGTATATGTTATATGTATATATGTGTGTATGGATGGTACGTATGCCCTTTAAACGCGCGCGGGGAACATTTTTTCTCCTAAAAACAAGACTTTTTAGGCTTGATCCCAGTTTATTCTGAAACTACAGCATTAAGCAAGCCTTACTTTATACTTAAGCGCAGAAGTGTGAGAAAATTCCTGCGAAAACGCTTGCTTTTCAAGAAACAAAAAGTTGATTTGACCGGTTACTATGGCATTGAAGACCCTTTTCCACACTTAATTTCAAAACTTCGCCATTTTCGGGGGGATACGGAGTGCTGATTGTTGGTTGTCAAGAGCCATTGGTAGTCAGAATGACGTAGTATTAATGCTAAGGAGGCTACTATTACTCTAGGGAAGCTGAGGTAAGTACTTATTCCATATTTGTTAGCTAAATATACAAAAAATAACTCTCGCCTTTCTTTTTCGTAGCTAAGAGCTTGTTGTCAATAGTGACTGGTAAATTTAAACAGTCAGAATGGCTCAAATTTGGTACTACAAAAGTAACCACTGCTCAAGAAAATGAGGTAAGAAAGTAATTTTGTATTTGTGTGCTAAAATTGATTGTCTTTTGTTTTTGTAGCTGAGAGCTTGTTGTCAAGAATTCGAGGTAATTCAGATAGTCAAAGTAATTTAAATTTGATACTACAGAAGTCATCAATACTCAGGAAATTGAGGTAAGTAGTAATTCCATATTTGTTGGCTAAGATTACAAATAATAACACTGGTTTATTTTTTTTTATCGTAGCTGAGAGCTTGTTCAAGAGTTACTGGTAATTGAAATTATCAGAATGGCAGATGTTTGATACTACAAAAGTTACCATTAATCAGGTAAGAGTGATTTTGTATTTGTTTGCTGAAATAAAAGGTCATAACGGCTACTTATTATAGTTTTTGCATGAACTAAGCTAAAACATAGTAACAATACTTAGTTTTATGTTACCTAACTATCAGGCTCGCTCACCATTTGTGCTCAAGCACACAACTAGTTTATATATGAGACTGGTTTTGGGAAAATCCGCCTAAACGCGGCAAACAATTTTTTTCAGTATCTCCGGGTAAAGCCTTATGGGTCGATTTTTTTTCAAAAAAAAATTTATGGCAGAAATGGATAGACACCAGTTAGCTCTAGCTTATGACGCAGTTGTAAGCTCTGGCGAGCTCTAGAACTCACGCTATGATGCTAGAAACACTAGCCGGTTGGACTAGTGTACAGAGCGTTGCTAAGAAATTATTGGCGGACTTTTCACTAACAGCGGGAAAAAAAACTGTAGCTAACTAATTCACTTACTATTCTACATAATCCACATATTCACGCAATTCTCGCCATCATAGTTTCTCGAGGAGCCTTGCATTAAGCCTTTTCAACTTCTTTCAATTCGCCTGTAACTGGTTTAGTCCATAGTGTCCCGGAGACACGCAATAATAGTATACGGATACAAGGCATGCCCCCTGACCTTAGCAACGCCTTTACACGACATTTTTTTGAAATAATCAATAATAAGTCTAGCAAAAATACTGAAGTGTTGTAGTGCGTAGGGCGAAGACGGCTTGTGCTTCCAAATTAGGAGGATGACATCCCAAGGCCCCCTGCAACCTACTGGCAGAATAAATTAGAAAACTTTAGATGCCGCGTTTAAGCGGATGTTCCCAAAACCGGTCACATATATGTGCGGACGTACGTATGTCAATTTGTACTTTGACCCTCGCGTATTTTTGTGTTCGCTCTGTGTTCGACTCAATCCCAAACTTCACTAAACAGAGTTCCCCGGTTTAGCAATCATTACCCTTATCACCTTAGAAATTGAATTGTTTATCGCTTTGAATTGTTTTGCGGGTGCAGTTAAAGCTAAAAAACTTATGGGAGCTCCATTTCTATTCGAGTTAGTGGTGGTGGTAAGTTAATATGCTATTTGTTACAGTTATAAGCCTACGCCACAGTATTTACTTGAAAATTCATTGTCCACTAGACGTTAGGTATGTTCAGTTGTGTGAAAGTATTGTGCGTTACAACTTTTATTAAGAATATCACAAAGAAAATTTTAAATAACGTGACTTGATTTTGTTGCTTCTTTTTCAATTCAAACAGTTGCGGGGAGTGGTTACTATGGCATTGAATCCCCTTTACCGCATATACTTAATTTAAAAACTCGACTTTATTTTAGTAGCTTGAATGTTAGTTGTTAAAATCAATAGTTTAACAATAGTATAGTTTAAGGCTCGCTTGCCTTTTGTGCTCAAGCACACCACTAGTTTCAATCGTTTAACAATAGTATAGTTTAAGGCTCGCTTGCCTTTTGTGCTCAAGCACACCACTAGTTTAAAGGCTTACAGCTTTGTTGCTGAATAGCAATATTGAAACTGCCGAAAGCAATAAATGTGAGGGTGGAGGATGTCCTGACAAAATATATGGAGATAATTGACAAACTAAATACAAGTTGTGCTATTATTGTGGTTATGCTTCAAACAGGAATTGTAACCAGATAGAAATGCAATATTCCAACTATACAGTGATAAAGTCACTTAAGAATATGCCTTACCTATACCTGATGCTTATCTATTTAGAATGTGTTTTCACTACTCATAGAGTGTCTTACCCATAGCTTTATAGATTCCAAAGTGTTGAGGGACTCCAACTTTTTCTTTCTTGGTACAAATAAATGGATTGTTTACTACTTTCACCACAACCTCATAAATTTGCCGTCTGAAAAAATGCACAACGACAAAGCTACAAGTGGAATATAATTACAAAAACTAATTATTTAGTAAAATCAAACCAACTTTATAACTTGTATTTCATAAAAAGACATTTTCAAGTTTACCTCCTGTATGTGATGAGAATGCAAAGTGAGCCTAGCATGAAGTATCCGATATTACTATAGAGGCTATTGAAAGCTATGAAGTGAATGAATGGAGAATTCCAAGGAAAACTGCACAGACCGTTGAAGTAACACAAGTCTTGATTTCCACTAACATTCAATAACTAAAAACAAAACAATCACATGCTAAAACTATAAATAATGACAGTGGTTGGTGACAGACTATGTGACAGTGGCTGCTGGTGACAGACCACGTGACAGTGGTTGGTGACAGACTATGTGACAGTGGCTGGTGACAGACTATGTGACAGTGGCTGCTGGTGACAGACCACGTGACAGTGGTTGGTGACAGACTATGTGACAGTGGCTGGTAACAGACCACATGACAGTGGCTGGTGACAGACCACGTGACAGTGGCTGCTGGTGACAGACCACGTGACAGTGGCTGCTGGTGACAGACCACGTGACAGTGGCTGCTGGTGACAGACCACGTGACAGTGGCTGGTGACAGACCACGTGACAGTGGCTGCTGGTGACAGACTATGTGACAGTGGCTGCTGGTGACAGACCACGTGACAGTGGCTGCTGGTGACAGACCACGTGACAGTGGCTGCTGGTGACAGACTATGTGACAGTGGCTGGTAACAGACCATTGACAGTGGGCCATGTGACAATGATGACAGTGGCTGTTAACAGTTTATGTAACAGTAGATGGTAACAGACTATGTTACAGTGGCTAACAGTGACTTACCAGTCTCTATGTCAGCGATATTTACTGATTTAAAAGGATTATGTTGAGCTTATCAAACTTAGCACTTTTGCTATAATATAATATGAGAAAACATGCAAAGGAAGGAAGCCTCCCAATTTATTTCTCTTGCTTTAACTTGACATAAGTCAGGGAAAGATAGCTAATAATCTTGGTCAGCTAGTGTTTTACCAACGGTGCTATGGTTGCTATACGTGGTCTGTCACCAGCAGCCACTGTCACATAGTCTGTCACCAGCTACTGTCACTTGGTTTGTTACCAGCCACTGTCACATAGTCTGTCACCAGCAGCCACTGTCACATAGTCTGTCACCAACCACTGTCACATGGTCTGTCACCAGCAGCCACTGTCACATAGTCCGTCACCAGCCACTGTCACATAGTCTGTCACCAGCCACTGTCACATAGTCTGTCACCAGCCACTGTCACATAGTCTGTTACCAGCCACTGTCACATAGTCTGTCACCAGCCACTGTCACATAGTCTGTCACCAACCACTGTCACATAGTCTGTCACCAGCAGCCACTATCACATAGTCTGTCACCAGCCACTGTCACATAGTCTGTCACCAACCACTGTCACGTGGTCTGTCACCAGCAGCCACTATCACATAGTCTGTCACCAGCCACTGTCACGTGGTCTGTCACCAGCAGCCACTGTCACGTGGTCTGTCACCAGCAGCCACTATCACATAGTCTGTCACCAGCCACTGTCACATAGTCTGTCACCAGCCACTGTCACATAGTCTGTCACCAGCCACTGTCACATAGTCTGTCACCAGCCACTGTCACATAGTCTGTCACCAGCCACTGTCACATAGTCTGTCACCAGCCACTGTCACGTGGTCTGTCACCAGCCACTGTCACATAGTCTGTCACCAGCCACTGTCACATAGTCTGTCACCAGCCACTGTCACATAGTCTGTCACCAGCCACTGTCACATAGTCTGTCACCAGCCACTGTCACATAGTCTGTCACCAGCCACTGTCACATGGTCTGTCACCAGCAGCCACTGTCACATAGTCTGTCACCAGCCACTGTCACATAGTCTGTCACCAGCCACTGTCACATAGTCTGTCACCAGCCACTGTCACATAGTCTGTCACCAGCCACTGTCACATAGTCTGTCACCAGCCACTGTCACATAGTCTGTCACCAGCAGCCACTGTCACATAGTCTGTCACCAGCCACTGTCACATAGTCTGTCACCAGCCACTGTCACATAGTCTGTCACCAGCCACTGTCACATAGTCTGTCACCAGCCACTGTCACATAGTCTGTCACCAGCCACTGTCACATAGTCTGTCACCAACCACTGTCACGTGGTCTGTCACCAGCCACTGTCACATAGTCTGTCACCAGCCACTGTCACGTGGTCTGTCACCAGCCACTGTCACATAGTCTGTCACCAGCAGCCACTGTCACATAGTCTGTCACCAGCAGCCACTGTCACATAGTCTGTCACCAGCCACTGTCACATAGTCTGTCACCAGCCACTGTCACATAGTCTGTCACCAGCCACTGTCACATGTCACATAGTCTGTCACCAGCCACTGTCACATAGTCACCAGCCACTGTCACATAGTCTGTCACAGCCACACATAGTCACCAGCCACTGGTCTGTCACCAGCTGTCACCAGCAGCCACTGTCACATAGTCTGTCACCAGCCACTGTCACATAGTCTGTCACCAGCCACTGTCACATAGTCTGTCACCAGCCACTGTCACATAGTCTGTCACCAGCCACTGTCACATAGTCTGTCACCAGCCACTGTCACGTGGTCTGTTACCAGTGATTGCCATATTGTCTATTTATGTGTAGGTCATAATTGAAACTATAACTGTCTGCATGCAGAATACTACAATGCTGTGAGCTAGCTATTGAATCTGTACCTAGCCTTAATTTCATGTACAATGCCATTGCAAGTCAATTTGCACCCACTGCCAAAGTCTACACTTTACCTGTTGGTAGCTGAAGACAATCTGGAACACTGGTATTCCATATATAATAATAGCTGCTAGTACATACCACACTAGCTGGTCATATTTGTTCTGTATCTCATCAAATTCCTCCAGATCGCTCATTAATTTCATATCACCACATACCGAAAGCTAAATACAAATTTAAACAAAGTTAACTAAAATGTATGAGACAGCACATTTCTCTCTAGTAAAGTAACTCACACAGCATGTCCTGTCCATTGATTGAGTCTCCGTTTGTACACTTTCTTGAGCTTGCTGTACAGACTTATTGTTAATGTCTTGGTCATGGCATTCTGAGGCAGTGTTGCTGTCTTTCACGTTTCCACCACTGGTTGCTACTGAACACTCTCTAAGACACTGCCTCTCATACATCTTCACTTGGTCCTTGGGACATATAGGTGGCACATCATGACTGCTAGAAGTTGAGAACCACTTTCTCTGGGACACATTGTAAGATTCTCCCAGTGAAGAAATAGGTAGAGAATACTCTGTACACTTTGATGCTGTTCTGTACATGTATTGAACGCTATGTGGAGTTGGTATAGAAACTACATCAACATAAAAAAACATGGCCACTAATGTGTACATTATTAGACTAGTATAATGTGTGTATGTTTGTGGTGTGTGTGTGATGTGAGCGTGATGTGTAGTGTGTGTGGGTGTGGAGTGCTGCAAAGGACTAAGGAAGCTCATATGAGAGTGCAGGAATGGAGGACAAGTGGTCAGCAGTGAAGCCAGCTCCGACTAATGCTGCTGTGGAAGTGTTGGGAAGTCGTGTGGGAAGGAAGATCGTGTCTAGCCTGACTGGTTCCGGGAGTCTATAGTCCAACTGCAGCCTCTTCTCTCTGCCAAGAATGCAGCCTGCTTGAGATGGCTGGGGTAGCAGAATGTAATGGACCTCAGTAGGTATAGACAGGCCAGGAATGAAGCAAGAAAGAAATCAGGAAGGCAAAGAACAACTGGTTTCAGGAAAAGGCTAGTGAAGTTGAGAGGGAGAGGTTTGGAAGGTATGGAAGGCTATTAGAAATATGCAGCAAGGACGTAGAGGGCTGCTCCCACGTAGAGAGGCTGTCATTCACAATGAGAAGTGTGTCTCCTTAGCCTCTGTTGTTGGTGGCAAAGAGGCCCAACAACAGAGGCAGAGGAGACACTTCACCAAAGTGCTCAGTATCAGGATTTAGTTCGAGGAAGGGGTGCTGGAGTCTCTATAACAGAGAGAGGTGAATGAGAGCTTAGCAGACAAGCTCACTGTACACAAAGTGAAGAGAATACTGGGGAAGTTGAAGAATGGGAAAGCAGCGGGTCATTCTGACATCATTCCAGATATGCTCAAGGCAGGGGCCAGGAATGAGGACTTTGTATATATGCTTACAGACCTGCTGAGTGCAGTGTGGGAGGAAAGGAGCGGCCCACAAAAGTGGGTCAATGCCATTCTCATTCATATTCCCAAGAAAGGGAACTTGCACTACTGTGATAACTGGTGGGGGATTGTGTTTCTGGATGTGGTGGGTAAGCTGGCAGCGAGGCTGGTCCAGAACTGAGTTGCAGTGTGGCTTCAGATTAGGCAGATGGAGCACCGACATGATTTGTATGGTTAGACAGTTGGTGAAGAAGGCCTCTGAGCACCAGACACAGTAAGTGAGTGAGTTGCCCTATCTATAAGACTCATGTTCTCTCTCTGTGTAGACCAAAAGAAGCATTTACAATGCATGTGTGTTGTCAGTGCTGTTGTAAGGCAGTGAGTGCTGAACCCACTGAGGCATGACCTGAAGATACTCAACAGCTTTCATCATAGCTGCATATGCACTGTTCTTGGTATCTCTAACTGCAGATAATGGGAAGAATGCATTTCTTCAAAGGCTGTGAGAGCAGTGTGGTGATGTCAAATTGATTGAGACTAAGCTGATGCGACATCGTCTGGAGTAGCTAGGACAAATGAGGGCTTACCAGCTGCCCAAACTGTGGCTCATCGGATGGTTACCATAAAAAAGGCCTTTGGTGGAGGCCCGCAGAGAAGGTTGAGGGATATGATGAATAAGGAGACCTGCAGGCTGTGCAGGTTGGAGGTGACTGGTATAATGTGACCCAGGATAGGGGGAAATGGAGAAGTGTCTAGAGACAGAGCCTGGTCAAACACCAAGAGACAAAACAGAAAGAACGGAGTGGAGAAAGGAATGTGCTATGTGATGTGTGAGGACGACCTTTGGGCAAGAAGGTGTCAAACCCCGAACACAAGTGTATTTCTGAGAGGGAATGACTAGTGAGTGAGCAAGAAGGTGCAGCACAGTGTGAAGTGTGTTTGAGGTAGTCTGCAGCTGAGGTGGTTTAAAGGTGCATAGGTGCAACAAAATATGGAGTATGGTGCAGTTGGAGGTGCTTCAGGCACTGGTGTCTCTCAAGGAAACATTGGATGTAGGGTATGTGGCAGAACTTTTAGAAGGCAGAACGATCTCAAGAGGCACATGTGTCGTGATACAGGAACAGCGAGGCTCTCTCCCATGCCCAGCCTGCAAGAGATTATTTAAAAGTGCAGGAGGTCTAGGTATCCACAAGAACAAGCTCCTAATGGTAGTAGCTGACCTTGTTACCTCCAGTACGAGGGCCACGTGACCCAATAGATAGTGGTATACCAGGACCAGGTGTGTGTGTGTGTGTGGTGTGTGTGTGTGGTGTGTGTGTTTGTGGTGTGTGTGTGTGGTGTGTGTGTGGTGTGTGTGTTTGTGGTGTGTGTGTGTGGTGTGTGTATATGTGTGTGTGGTGTGTGTGTGTGGTGTGTGTGTGGTGTGTGTGTGGTGTGTGTGTTTGTGGTGTGTGTGTGTGTGGTGTGTGTATATGTGTGTGTGTGTGTGTATGTGTGGTGTGTGTGTGTGTGTGGTGTGTGTGGTGTGTGTGTGTGTGTGGTGTGTGTGTGGTGTGTGTGTGTGTGCGTGTGCGGTTATGTGCCTAACACACCATCACTAAGAATGTCTAACTAGCTTCCATTACTGGGCACTAAAAGAGTTGTTAATTCTGATAATAAGTGTCCTGTATATAGTTTGATGCATCACTAAACCACACTATAGTATGTCCAAGTTGAGTTGACCAGAAAAAAACTTGAATAACTTTTGAACGGAAGCAGCTACACATCCGGGGTTTGCACCATTAGAAAGCTCGCACCAAAGCGGTTAAAATGTTTCCTCAATATACTCCAAAACCGGAGAGAAAGTGCGATTCCAAAACTCAATACAAAAGTCTATGGGAATAGAAAAAAACCACAGGTTTCCCGCTCAAAACGCGCCCACTTTTAGTCACGCGATACGGCTCAATTGATCACGTGGACTGTCTTCATTAAGAATTTTGTAAACAATGAACGGCTTCTTCTCAAATTGCTGCTTTTCTAGCTTTGTATCACAATTAGTTTAGGTTGCAAGTGTGGAAAATGGATAGATGAGTGTCTTGGTGATGCAGAGGGTACAGGACCACCTGATAGGATGTAGGTAAGGTTATTTGTCTACCTGTTCCATAACAAATGCCGTATAGCCAATATATTTCAGAGTGATATAGCTATCATTTAGCTAGCAACTTGTAATACAGCCTTTTTGCCGTTAAATTGTGTGCTTGTCAAAGTTGTGTTTATGCCAATTCCTTTTCACTACTAGATGCCGTTTATTGTAAGGATTAGGACCAACTCAGGCTGCACTCCACCTTCAACTTGGATCACAACTATATTTTGTGTATGTATACTACTTAAATTTTATCATCTCATCAATTTTCATATATTATGTTATAAATAAATGAAACAATTGATAATTTTATTTAACAAGAAAGTCTAATAACTTTAGCTACAAGTTAACAATGCTGTGCTGCAGAATCCTGTGAATGTCAGAACATTTCTTGGGACACAGAAGGTAGAATCGACTGCTTTTAATCTTGTCTCTTTAGAAGAACGCCTCACCAGTCTGCGTTTTCCATCTGCTGATTACCTGTGCTTAAGAAACATAAATATAGCTGAAGACGGATGAGATGAGCTATACAGCGCCCGAAAAACTCCATAAACTTCACTAAATTTCTTTCTTACAATAGTTAGAATTATTGCGCACCTGTGTAACCGCCCCTTTTTCACGTGCAACGTTGACGTTTGCGCGCTTAATTGACTTGGATTCACATGACTAAATTGCTTCCGGTTAATTAATAAATGCATTCCTCATTTACCGCGCTTGCAGTCATGCCAACTCAACTTGGACATACTATAGTAAGAATGTAACAATAGAAAACAATAATTTCTGACTTGGCTAAGTGCATTATCTCAAATTCTTTATTTTTTTTTCTTCTGAAAAACTAAGTCAAACAAAAATCTGGCAAGGGATTTGAGAGGTACAGCTCTTCTTCAGTATTTGGGTCACTTCTATCTTTGATTCACTGTTACTAGTGGAGAGACAATGTGACTACAGTGCTGTCATGTATGTATTCACTTTTATATATAGAACATACCATTCCTAACGGCATCAGAGTAGTGATATCCACATAGCACTCTGTGAAGATGTGGCAAACTCTGTTCATCTCTTGTAGACATACTGGTATCTCTGATCCATTTAGAGAGACGATTGAAATAAGATGAGTGACTACTGGAACGCACTGAAAGGGCTGGATTGGAGCATGGGCTAAGGGCTGGATTGGAGCATGGGCTAAGGGCGGTGTCTCTTTGTAGAGCATAGCTTTCAAAGTTGTCACTCACCTTTGCTCCAGCATCAATTATATCCAAACTATTCTTTTTTTCTTCATTGTACAGTTCTCTTGCTTTCAAACTCATTGCCTGTGTGATACCATTCTCCATACTAATACCAGATGTAGCCCTAGCCTGTGTTGAAATATTATCGAAACATGTAGTCCTGACCTGTATTATGATACCATTCTCCACACTTGTACTAGATTTAGCCCTACCGTTCTCCATACTGGTATCAAATGTAGTCCTGGCTTGTGCTGTAATATCATTCTCCATATTGGTACCAGATGTAATCCTGGCCCGTGCTGTGATTCCACTCTCCATACTGGTACCAGATGTAGCTTGTGCTATGATGTCATTTTCTGTACTGGTCTGTGTGGTACCTTTCTCCATACTAGCTTGCGCAGTACCATTCTCCATACTGGTACCATCAGAAGTATTCCTGGTGCTTGTGACACCAGACTGTGATGTAAACCTAGTCTGTGTAGCACCATCCTGTTTAATAGTACCAGATGTGGTTGCAGCCTGTGTCATGTAGTGTTGCTTAATTTAGTGATATTCACAACAATGTCATAATACCTTTTGCTCCATTTCTTTGATTTTTGACAGTCTATTATTGAAGAGCTTCACCATAGGGTGGTTATGGTATCTAATTAATCAGAAAGGTAAAATAAGCTATTAAATAACTCGAAGGGCAACATCTAGATTAAGTTTGTTTGGTTAATCTGCAACATATTCTGCAACCTTTTATATTACAGAGACATACCTAACTCCAGCCAATTATCCTTATATACCGACATACATCACCCATCCCTGTACCCCAGAGGACAGGTATTATATATGACTCTCCCTATCTCAATAATATACATCTGCTGTCAGAGTTATTCATCTGCTAAAGTTAGTCTAACATATTTAATGAAGGGAACATCTTGACCTAACTGCAGACATCAATAAGATGTATTTATTAGGTACTGAACAGAGCCTGATAACTGTTGCCACATAGAAAATGCATTAAACTAAACAGGATGTGGCTTAGGGCAATATTTTCCCATATCACCTGTGTTCATAGTTATTACGTTGGGTTATTACGTCCCCCTAGGTAAATTTCTTGTTACCAAGGTATTGCCATGAGCATGTACCTAATAAATTTATTATCCATTGGATACCCGAGAATATCACTCGTCTGATTGGCGGTATTTACGCTCGTGCCTGCGGCACTCGTGTAAATACTAAGCCAACAGACTCGTGATATTCTCCTGTATCAAATGAATAATATATATGTATTATAGGGTAACTTAAGGGGAAACAGTCATGTGCATAGGCAGGAGGAGAATGCATGCGCATAAGAGGAGCTGGTAACCATTTTGCCGGTAGTGGCAAGCAGTCAGGAAGTTCCATTACATTTTGGGTATAAACCATATATGACCATTATACCTGATATAGTCCATTATAATTATCCAGATGATGGTTATGACATAGAAGACTGAGAAGCCAAGAAAAACAACTGCTGCAGTCACACCAAATCTCCAAGCTGAAAGAGTGAATGCATATATGTAGATATATACTTGTATAAACATGCACACCATGCAGTACTGTGGTTCTATTTCTGGCAGTTACTTAACTAAAATAATTATCCTGAACTTCAAGATCACGACTACTATACATACCTAGTTCAGTTGACTATAGATTATATCTTAACTTAGCCATTTCAGTTCACTATATCTAAAGTTAACTAGTTCAGTTACTATACCTTTATTAGAATAGTTCTTATGAATATATCTTTACTTGTATAAATCAGTTTATATACTTGCATTAACTTATGTAGTTCAATTATCTATCTATATTTGTCCGGGCCAATATATAGACTATATTTCTTACCTGGTTCAATAGACTAGATCTCTCACCTGGTTCACTAGACTATATCTCTCACCTGGTTCACTAGACTGTATCTCTCACCTGGTTCACTAGACTGTATCTCTCACCTGGTTCACTAGACTGTATCTCTCACCTGGTTCACTAGACTATATCTCTCACCTGGTTCACTAGACTGTATCTCTCACCTGGTTCACTAGACTGTATCTCTCACCTGGTTCACTAGACTATATCTCTCACCTGGTTCACTAGACTAGATCTCTCACCTGGTTCACTAGACTGTATCTCTCACCTGGTTCACTAGACTGTATCTCTCACCTGGTTCACTAGACTGTATCTCTCACCTGGTTCACTAGACTGTATCTCTCACCTGGTTCACTAGACTGTATCTCTCACCTGGTTCACTAGACTGTATCTCTCACCTGGTTCACTAGACTGTATCTCTCACCTGGTTCACTAGACTGTATCTCTCACCTGGTTCACTAGACTGTATCTCTCACCTGGTTCACTAGACTATATCTCTCACCTGGTTCACTAGACTATATCTCTCACCTGTATCTCTCACCTGGTTCACTAGACTGTATCTCTCACCTGGTTCACTAGACTGTATCTCTCACCTGGTTCACTAGACTGTATCTCTCACCTGGTTCACTAGACTGTATCTCTCACCTGGTTCACTAGACTGTATCTCTCACCTGGTTCACTAGACTGTATCTCTCACCTGGTTCACTAGACTGTATCTCTCACCTGGTTCACTAGACTATATCTCTCACCTGGTTCACTAGACTATATCTCTCACCTGGTTCACTAGACTGTATCTCTCACCTGGTTCACTAGACTGTATCTCTCACCTGGTTCACTAGACTGTATCTCTCACCTGGTTCACTAGACTGTATCTCTCACCTGGTTCACTAGACTATATCTCTCACCTGGTTCACTAGACTATATCTCTCACCTGGTTCACTAGACTATATCTCTCACCTGGTTCACTAGACTATATCTCTCACCTGGTTCACTAGACTGTATCTCTCACCTGGTTCACTAGACTGTATCTCTCACCTGGTTCACTAGACTGTATCTCTCACCTGGTTCACTAGACTGTATCTCTCACCTGGTTCACTAGACTGTATCTCTCACCTGGTTCACTAGACTATATTCTCTCACCTGGTTCACTAGACTGTATCTCTCACCTGGTTCACTAGACTATATTCTTACCTGGTTCACTATAGACTATATTTCTTACCTGGTTCGGTAGACTCCACAGTGATATTGATGTTTTTAACTAGAATTTGAGCAGGCATCTTCAGGTTGAAATTATTTCTGATATTTTGTGTCTGTCTTCCTTGTTCCTCTGATTGATGAGTGTATAAACACATTTCATTACTAGGGAGTGAAGAGATGACCACATAAAAGAACTTGAAAGACGTCAGCTGCTTGTCCATTACAATAGAACTTCTGTTAGGCATACTAATTAGCTAGAGACAAGAGACGACAGTGTACGTCATATAAATCAAATCAGTGGATTGAGGTTCTCCACAAACCTCTACATTAATGGATGCCTGGGACCTCATCATCTGGTAGATGCCTCTCTGATAGGGGTTGTCCAGTTCATCTGTCAATGGACACTAACAGGGAAAAATACTAAATATAATGTGTCTAGTAATTAATCAGTCAGTCAGTGTATCGATCTGTCTGTGTCAATATTTAGTAAGTCTGTCAGTGTATCAATCTGTCTATGTCTATAGTCAACTTGTCAGTGTATCTTGTTAATGTTTAGGTTGAATAATTTTTTTTAAGTTACAACAAAAAATACAACAATTAATTATAAAAGCTATTAAAATTATTTTTCTTGATTTAAAAGCTCCTGTACTATATGGTTTTGACAAAAATACTCCACATCTATAAAAGGTAAATTTTATTTAATACGGTTTCTAATGCCAATGCTATGTTATAGCCACCACTTGCTGCAATTTTTTCTGACATATGATATAATGCTAAATTGAGACTTACTGTTGAAAAGTCGGGTGTTGACTAAAAAGCTATAATACAGCCATTGTAACAAACAAGGGATTTTAAATTTTACCAAAAATATTCCCTAGTCATTGCTATATAGCATAGCTCCTCAACTATCAGCCGAAGTTTGCCCCTCGAAGTATAAGTCGGTATCTATAAGCTTTCTCAAGATCTAGTAAGCAGCATTTAAACAATTTTATACGTCATCTTACTATTTTGTTATCTTCTTTTGCAGAACACTGAGGTTACTCAAGTACTCAGTGGTCAGACCTCTATAATCGGCCACGCCCTTCAATTATTGACCTCTCATTGAGTTCACGTACTACAGTTATCGGCCAATTGGTAATAATAGCCCACAAGTCATTTCTAACAAGATTCACTCAAATTGGACGATACCACTGTAATCTACGTATGTGAAACCCTTTACTACACGATTTCATCAATTCTTATGTTGCAATTTTTTTGTAGTAAACTTTTTAAAAACTAGTGATGTGCTCTAATAGCACAAAATAGCAAAGCGAGCGATGCATGTTCCCTGTAATTGCAGCTATTCCAAGCATGCTTGGTGTGGCTAAAAAATACTGTCAAAGTGAGAAAACAATAGTGGTAGCTTTTTTCTATGATGAAGGCTCCTGGTACTGTAATCCTCAGGAATAGTCTAATAAATAAATTAGGAACATTATTTAATGGCTTTTCAAAAAGAAAGATTCTTTACTTTGCTACCTGTTTCTGTTTCGTTTTAGCTCTCCTCCTCCTTGCCCTGTCTTTTTCATTTCTTATCTCTCTCCTTACTAATTTTTCTTTTGGAGTTTCTAACGCCCTCAAAGCTCTTGACAGAGCGTTTCTAACGTTTTGTCTCTCTTTCGCAGAATTTGTTTCACTGGGCATCGCTACTTCGTACGGCGGGTAAACAAAACAAAATGTTGCTAAGAAGGTTACCCGGCCCGCGCAAGCGCGTAGGAGAAAATGTGCACACGTACGCCCACGCAAGAACAAAAACAATTCCTAGACCTAACAAAAACTAACAAAAAAAAATTACAAAAATAAATATATATATATATATCGCGGACTCATTAGAGAGTCAGCTTCGCTCGCTTCGCTGAATAATACATGCAAACATAAGGACATAATTTGAAATTATTAAATTATATAGACACTGTAGCCTCTCTCTTTTAGTTCACTAATTTCTTTATGATTCAAAACATACACATCTGTAAATACATGATATTATCAATTGAGTTTAGCTCTCTTGCTTAAACACTGAGTCCTTGTATTCACAACAGAACTAGAGGTAGATGTGGAATAGAAAGGAGATCAAGGCAGCAGTGAGCCTACTATGAGATGAAGGTACTATAGACAGAGACTGTAGTGTGCCTACTATGAGATGAAGGTACTTGAGACCGAGACTGTAGTGAGCCTACTTGAGATGAAGGTACTTTAGACAGAGACTGCAGTGAGCCTACTATGAGATGAAGGTACTTTAGACAGAGATTGTAGTGAGCCTACTTGAGATGAAGGTACTTTAGACAGAGACTGTAGTGAGCCTACTATGAGATGAAGGTACTTTAGACAGAGACTGCAGTGAGCCTACTATGAGATGAAGGTACTTTAGACAGAGACTGTAGTGAGCCTACTATGAGATGAAGGTACTTTAGACAGAGACTGCAGTGAGCCTACTATGAGATGAAGGTACTTTAGACAGAGACTGTAGTGAGCCTGAGATGAAGGTACTTTAGACAGAGACTTTAGTGAGCCTACTTGAGATGGAGGTACTTTAGAGACTGCAGTGAGCCTACTATGAGATGAAGGTACTTTAGACAGAGACTGTAGTGAGCCTACTATGAGATGAAGGTACTTTAGACAGAGACTGCAGTGAGCCTACTATGAGATGAAGGTACTTTAGACAGAGACTGTAGTGAGCCTACTATGAGATGAAGGTACTTTAGACAGAGACTGTAGTGAGCCTACTATGAGATGAAGGTACTTTAGACAGAGATTGTAGTGAGCCTACTTGAGATGAAGGTACTTTAGACAGAGACTGTAGTGAGAGATGAAGGTACTTTAGACAGAGACTGTGAGCAGTGAGCGTACTATGAGATGAAGGTACTTTAGACAGAGACTGTAGTGAGCCTACTTGAGATGAAGGTACTTTAGACAGAGACTGCAGTGAGCCTACTATGAGATGAAGGTACTTTAGACAGAGACTGTAGTGAGCCTACTTGAGATGAAGGTACTTTAGACAGAGACTGCAGTGAGCCTACTATGAGATGAAGGTACTTTAGACAGAGACTGTAGTGAGCCTACTTGAGATGAAGGTACTTTAGAGACTGTAGTGAGCCTACTATGAGATGAAGGTACTTTAGACAGAGACTGCAGTGAGCCTACTTGAGATGAAGGTACTTTAGAGACTGCAGTGAGCCTACTATGAGATGAAGGTACTTTAGACAGAGACTGCAGTGAGCCTACTATGAGATGAAGGTACTTTAGACAGAGACTGTAGTGAGCCTACTTGAGATGAAGGTACTTTAGACAGAGACTGCAGTGAGCCTACTATGAGATGAAGGTACTTTAGACAGAGACTGTAGTGAGCCTACTTGAGATGAAGGTACTTTAGAGACTGCAGTGAGCCTACTATGAGATGAAGGTACTTTAGACAGAGACTGCAGTGAGCCTACTTGAGATGAAGGTACTTTAGAGACTGCAGTGAGCCTACTTGAGATGAAGGTACTTTAGAGACTGCAGTGAGCCTACTATGAGATGAAGGTACTTTAGACAGAGACTGCAGTGAGCCTACTATGAGATGAAGGTACTTTAGACAGAGACTGTAGTGAGCCTACTTGAGATGAAGGTACTTTAGACAGAGACTGCAGTGAGCCTACTTGAGATGAAGGTACTTTAGACAGAGACTGTAGTGAGCCTACTTGAGATGAAGGTACTTTAGGCAGAGATTGTAGTGAGCCTACTTTGAGATGAAGGTACTTTAGACAGAGACTGTAGTGAGCCTACTATGAGATGTAGGTTGTGGAGGTATTATATTGATTGCTTACAGCTGAATTCTTTCCACTTCTTAAAATCAATACAATCATAAATAGCTAGCTAGCTAGTTAATACGCTGTGGTGTTATAGCTAGCTACTAATACGCTGTGGTGTTATAGCTAGCTACTAATATAGTGTACTAATACACTGTGGTGTTATAGCTAGCTACTAATACGCTGTGGTGTTATAGCTAGCTAGTTAATACGCTGTGGTATTATAGCTAGCTACTAATACGCTGTGGTGTTATAGCTAGCTAGTTAATACGCTGTGATGTTATAGCTAGCTAGTTAATACGCTGTGGTGTTATAGCTAGCTACTAATACGCTGTGGTTGTGGGTTGGTGGGCTCGAAGGGATCACACACTCCCGAGACCAACCGCCGGCACAGAGGGAAAGCACAAGGCACGAAGCCAGGGAAGCTCACGAAGAGCAGAAGGTAGACCACAGGGCTCAAAGGACTCACACAAACGCAGACGCCTGAACTCTGTGGCTCGCTGCCACCAGAGTTCTTCACAGTCGATTAGTACGCAAACGCTCTGGCTATTAACCCAGTGTTGCATAAACTAAGACAAGAAGGAACTAACGATACGCAGGCGCGTCCAAGCTTAAATAGCAACAGACACGCATGCGTAGGTGAAGGTGTTCACGGATAGACATCCGGACAATAATTTAAAGCATGCATACACACAGCAGATGATACAATAAAGATAATAATACAACGATAAAATGACATGCCAACAAAACAATATAAGTTCTTGTGATAATGTTCCTTTCCTCCGCCCACAACTCCCCCCGCTAAGATTTGACTGGGGGCAAATCTGATGCCACAAAGGCGGAGTCTTGCGGATCACAGGGCCACGCCTGTCTGCTCATCCCATCTGCGTTGTCGTGGGCTCTGCCAGGTCGATACACGATGGAAACACTAAACTGCTGTAGAGCCAAGGCGAATCTGAGGAGACGCTTGTTTAGGCGACATCCCACTACGAGCGAACAACACGGCTGATGATCAGTCACAACCTTGACCTCCCTTGCGTAGAGGTGGAACTCGAAATGCTTGAGGGAGGCTACTATGGCCAGGCACTCCAGTTCTGTGACGGAATAGTTCTTTTCCGCCGGTCTGAGCTGCCTCGAGAAGAACCCGACAGGGAGTTCCTCACCGTCACGACACACGTGCAAACAACCACCAACACTTGAGCCAGAAGCATCGGTATACAAAACGAACACATCATGAACAACAGGAATGAACAACACACATGTATCACACACACTACTTTTAAGCTTACGAAAAGCAGAATCCATGTCCCCGGTCCAGACCACCTGGAGAGGAGCCTTCAGCGAGGTCGCCGGAGTCAAGCGGCTCGAGTAGGAGGCAAACGAAGGGATAAACTGTCTATAATAGGACATGGCCCCAAGGAAAGACCTTAACTGTTTCTTACTAACAGGGCGTGCAAACAATCTGAGGGCCTCCACCCGATGCTCAGGCACAGAAAGGGAACCACACCCGATCCTATGACCCAAGTAAACTAAAAACTTTCTGCCAAAATGACACTTTCTCAATTTAATGGTGAAACCGGCTTCTCCCAAACACACAATAACTGCTCTCAAATGGGTAAGATGTTCTTCCCATGACTGACTAAAAACAACAACATCGTCCACATAATTCTTGCTACAGTGAGACACGGGTTCTAACACTTTCTCTACTATGGACTGAAAGATGGCCGGGGCATTCTTGAGCCCGAACGGCATACGAACATATCTGTACTTCCCAAAGGGACACACGAAGGTCGTGAGTTCACTCGAGTTTACGTCCATGGGAATCTGGTGAAAACCAGAAGTAAGGTCTAATGTGGAAAGACAACAACAGGGACCTACCAGGTCCAAAATTTCTGCTAAAGACGGCAACCAATAGCGTCGCAATGGAGTCACCGCGTTCAACCGGCGAAAGTCAACGCAAAGTCTAATTCCGCCGTCTTTCTTCCTAACTGGTACCAAGGGACTAGCCCAATCTGAATCAGACTCTACTATTATGCCACCAGCAAGCAAGGAATCCAGCTCAGCCTTGACGGCTTCGCGAATGCCAACTGGTATCTGTCTTGGGGGCAAGGACACAACAGACGCCCCATCTTCTAAAAGGATAACACAGGACCCAACCTTGGACAAACCAGGGGACACACTGAAATTACTACTGAGATCAGACAACAAGGAATCTAGGTCACATTTCTTGTAACCGTCACACACGTCTCCATCCAAGGAGGTTTTGCTGACAAGCAAAGATTCATCAATGCCGCTATCTTCGGCAACAACTGTAATGGCATTCACTTGCAAAGCAGGGCGAGAGGTGTACACCTTCAAGTTACATCTGTGGGCTACTCTCACCGGGTGATCATCGCCTTTGGTAACCTTGTAAGTCACGTTAGACGATTTACCCACTACAGTGTAAGGGCCTTCCCAGGCAGCCTGTAAGGAAGCTTTAATGCCCGGGACTCTCATGAGCACTAGGGACCCCAACTCCAAAGGTTTGTCTCTGACACCCTTCTTAAAACACTCTGCCCGCTTGCCACTGGACACAGACTGATTGGCTACAACACAGTCACTAATGACAGCCAACCTGTCGTTCAAGGAAACCAGCCACTCGTCAACATCGACTGGATCAAAAGGTCTCTCAACCCACCCTTCATACAACAAGTCTAGAGGGCCCAAAACGTCACGACCATAAACAATGCAGTGGGGAGAATATCCGAGGTCTCTGTTGGGGACTTGGCGCAAGGCAAACAACGCCAAAGGAAGGAAATCTACCCAGTCCACCCCAGCGTCAACAGCCTTGGAGAGCATCGGCTTCAGACTGCCGTGCATACGTTCAACGACTCCGTTGGACTGAGGACGGTAAGGAGATGTGGCCAACTTATCAATACCCAACAGATCACAAACTTCTGTCATCAACTTAGACAGGAAAATGCTACCTCTGTCTGACAACACTCGAAGGGGGATCCCTGTGCGGCTAATGACCTCGATAAAACACTGAGCAGCCTCAGAGGCAGAAGCCGTACGCATCGGGATGGCATCTGGCCACCTGCTAGCCAAACAAACGTAAGTAAAGAGATACTTAGACCCACGTTTTCCCTTCGGCAAAGGACCAACCAAGTCCACACACACGCTCTCAAACGGAACGCTAACTATTCTTCTCTCGACCATCAAGGGTTTCTTGTTACCGGCACTATTCATTCTCAGGCAAACATCACAAGACTTGACAAACTTACATACATCACTGTGCATGCCAGGCCACGTAAACTTGTTACCCAGCAGCTTCCTCATCCCACGGACTCCTACGTGGGCAGTCTTATCATGGGCAAGTTTCAACAAACGCTCCCTAAAAACTACGGGAACTACAACTTTCACAACTAACTGGTCATCGACTAAAACAGAATGCACGAGCATGTCATCCTCCAAGGAATACCCGTTCAGAGACTTGCGACCTAACTCTAACAAGGGAGAAAGGGAGTCATCAGACTTCTGAGCCTCGACAACAGACTCAGTACCACCGCTCGAAGTGGGAACAGACAAAACGAGGTCATCAATTTCACTGGAGACAGGTTCACTAGGAACAACTACGTTATCGGAAACAACAACGCTACTAGGAACTACTCGACTTTCAACATTGGAAACAACTTCACTGGAGACAGAAAGGGAAGACACATCAGATGTAGAGGGAGACAAAACCACAAACCCGTCACTGACAGCGATACCACCAACTACTGCCCCATCCCCATCCTCGTCAGACCCGTTCAGAAGCCCAGATTCAGACACAGAAGGCTCCATACTGTTAGACCCAACACTTACAGAAGACAGAGAGGGAACATGAGAAGTATCAATGACAGACAAACGAGCAAATTCCTCATCACACACAAGAGGAACAGGCTCAGCCAACTCAACGTTTCTGGCATTACGTCTCCTACGTCTGCGCTTTCTCTTGACAGACTCACTTCTGGTTACAACGTTCACTGTGGCTACCTCTCCCTGAGTAGAGACGGGAGCGGAGGAGGTGGAAGGTACCTCCACCGCCCCATCACCAGAGCAGGCAACGTCCTCAGACGCAGGCTGAGTGCTGCAGGTATCATGCAGTTGCCCCGCCACCTCAAGCAATTTATCTGCCTGGGTGGCGGCACCCAACAAGAGGTGCTCGGCCGTACTCGGCTCCATGGGAATCGAAAACAACACCCTACCGGCCAAACTATCACGGTGGGCAACAGCCACTCGGTGCTTGAAGCACTTACTCTTAAATTCAAAGTTCACAATGGCTACTCTCAAGGTAACTGGGTCACTATCCCAGCCCCTTACTTCAACAGTATCCCCGGTCAACTGGTCCTCGTATACTAGACACCCAGGGACTATGGAAATTTCTGCCCCAGTATCGGGCACGATCTCGCATTTGGTACCATTTACAAACCCAAAAGTGTGGGAAGGATGATCTCTAACAGCCACCCAACTTGCATTGTAAGTTTTTCTCTTAACTCCATCACTTTTACCATCAGACTTGGACTTACGTTTGGGACAGTCAGGGGACTTGTGTCCCGGCTCTCTACAGGAGTAACAAACTATGCCGGGAGGTTTAACTCCCAAGTAACCCGGAGAACTACTGTGAACGCCCTCACTACCAACAGATGAACTAACTACTTGACCACTGCTACTGCTACTACTACGGCACTCAAAGGCCCTGTGTCCCCGCTTCTGACACTTGAAGCATACAACTGGGGACGACCCTCTGCCCACCCTGCTACTAGACGTGCTGGACTTCTCGAAAGAAGCAGCAGTACGGGTAGGAGAGATAGAAACGGAAAACTTACTAAGTTCACGCAACGACTCAAAAGACCTCTGATCCATCGCCTCCCTCTGTGAAGGGGTCAGCGAGGAACGAAAGGCAGAACAGACCAAAAACATGACTACGTCCTCTCTAGACTTACACAAGAGCTCTAAAGAACTAACAATACGGCTAAGGAATTTAAACTTCTCACTGGGGGTCGAGGAAGAGGGGAGCGCTGAGAACTCTTCCCTGTACTGCACACCAAGCGCAACCAGGTTAGAGCCCAACGACTCAAACAACCTCTCCTTGATCTGGTCATACGTGGCATCTTCCTTGTTTAAAGTGGACAGGGCTTCCATGGCAGACTCCGAATGGAGCTCTTGCAACAGCACACGTTTCCACCGTCTACGTGGACAACCCATTATGGCTAAATTGGACTCCAATGTTGCTACAAATTTGGCTATGTCCACCCCATCCTTATGGGCTGCTAGCTGACTAATTTCACGAGACATGTCAGCATCTATGGAATCTGAACTACCACGGCTACTACCACTACTGTGGGACCCAGACAACAACCCAGAACTCGCTAGGCCATTAAAGAATTCAGAGAAAGAGGACTTCAATCTGGAATCGATCACAGAGGTTATGGATTCCACCTCATTAGGGATATCGGGATTTTCTTCATCACCCATTATTGTGCTAGCTGGGGTATCACCACTGACTGGACCACTACCCGGTTCTAAATCTAACTCACGAACAGGAGAAACACGCTCAACCTCGCCTACACCAGAGCCAGAGAACAAAGACAGAGAACGCCCAGAAGCAACACTACTTGCACAACTACTACTTTGACCATAGGTTTCCGAACACAGGGACTCACCACTTGATCCCAAATTCTGCCTCCCACGCTTGCACACTCGACCAGGCTGCTCACGTTGGCTCATCCAGGCAATCCGACCAAAGGACACGATCCTGCAGAACGCTCACGGAACAAGTACACAAAGGAAAACAAAGGTGAAAAGCGAAAATAGGAAGACAAAAATACTGCACGCGAAATGCACAAAACAAACAGAGTGATACACTATTAGAAACGACAACAAAACACGTCACGCAAGTCACAAGACTAAAGCAATCAACACTAAGTCACAAGACCAAAAAATGAAACACGCTAATACGTGCTAAACACAAAAAATGACACTTCAACTCAACCAAAGTTCTCTCGAAACCACGTGTGAGGCGCTCCAAATAGAGTAGAAGAAGGAGATAATGGCGATTTCACGGGAAAGATGCACGCAAAGTCCAACCGTACACTGAATCCGAATGTTAAATCGGTCACGACACAGTAGAGACACACGTAAGCACACGCAGTAAATCCAGTAGAAACGCACACACGAAGACAGTCCAATCCGAGTTTTAAATCGGTAGAAAGTCAGACACAGAGTAGCGAATATCAACGAACGTAGGAATCAGAATCTCAGCACCGCTGCCTCCAATTGTGGGTTGGTGGGCTCGAAGGGATCACACACTCCCGAGACCAACCGCCGGCACAGAGGGAAAGCACAAGGCACGAAGCCAGGGAAGCTCACGAAGAGCAGAAGGTAGACCACAGGGCTCAAAGGACTCACACAAACGCAGACGCCTGAACTCTGTGGCTCGCTGCCACCAGAGTTCTTCACAGTCGATTAGTACGCAAACGCTCTGGCTATTAACCCAGTATTGCATAAACTAAGACAAGAAGGAACTAACGATACGCAGGCGCGTCCAAGCTTAAATAGCAACAGACACGCATGCGTAGGTGAAGGTGTTCACGGATAGACATCCGGACAATAACTTAAAGCATGCATACACACAGCAGATGATACAATAAAGATAATAATACAATGATAAAATGACATGCCAACAAAACAATATAAGTTCTTGTGATAATGTTCCTTTCCTCTGCCCACAGTGGTGTTATAGCTAGCTACTAATACGCTGTGGTGTTATAGCTAGCTACTAATACGCTGTGGTGTTATAGCTAGCTACTAATACGCTGTGGTGTTATAGCTAGCTAGTTAATACGCTATGGTGTTATAGCTAGCTACTAATACGCTGTGGTGTTATAGCTAGCTACTAATACGCTGTGGTGTTATAGCTAGCTAGTTAATACGCTATGGTGTTATAGCTAGCTACTAATACGCTGTGGTGTTATACCTAGCTAGTTAATACGCTGTGGTGTTATAGCTAGCTAGTTAATACACTGTGGTGTTATAGCTAGCTACTAATACACTGTAGTGTTATAGCTAGCTACTAATACGCTGTGGTGTTATAGCTAGCTACTATAATGATAGTGTACTGACAGTTGTAATTCAACACCAAACGATATCATCTATGGCTACCTCCAACTCAGTTTACCTTGATATACGAAGAAGAAAAGCCAGGAAAAAGAAGGTGCACAGAGTTGCAATACAAACTGAAGTGGAATAAATATCCGTACTCGTTCCGTACTTTTGACCGGTCGATAATTGAGGCTTCGTGGTTGATAATAGATAGGGGTTGATAATTGAGGCTTACGTGGTTGATAATAGATAGGGGTCTATAAATGAAGACTTACGCTAGTCATTGAAAGTATGTACTTCACTTACCAATGTCTTATGAATGGAGGCTATGGCACAGACCTCACTGGTGCCATCCTTGGAGGAGAACTTCACACGAACCCGAGGTTGACCAGGAGGATGTTCGAAGAACAAATACTAAGAAACACTCAACATTACAGGCACACAAACACTCTGTCATTATCTTTACTTACAGCAGGAGATGATGGAGATACTACCACAGAGGTCATTTCATTCAGCCTGCAATACAAGAAACTAAATAACAACCTTTAGCAGGATAGTATAAGTAGAATTTCAGAGGGAAAACATGTATAAAACCTTTTCTGTAAATCCACAATGGTTACTGGTTTAGGTTTATCTGTTGTAGTAGAATTAATTGTGAATTCAGCATTTATTCCAGTCATGCTACTTGTTTCATAGAATGACTGGAAAGAAAGTACTAATTCATACATTTCATTTACTGTCACTTCTTAGCTACGCCATAGCCACATAGTTCACATGTACTGCATTCTATTCCAATCAATTATGTATTGACAGAATAGCTACATACATATTATTAGTTTCTGATGGAACATTGCCATCAGACCTTCATCATGAGTTCTGCTGTCTCTGACAGCACAAGTCAGATTACCCTTTACAACTAATATTATAACCCCTTAGATCTCAGGCGTGAGGGCAACTATTTGTGTTATCTTCGAGTCATGCTCATTATATCTTAAAGTAAAACTCACAGACTTATTTTGGAGCTTGCTAATAAACTGGTAAAGATCATCAAAGATACAACTGTACTGAAATAGAAATTTATTTCTGAATGAAACTAAGTGGATAAGCAGATGTTGTGCAGAATAAATATTCAGCTCCAATGTTATTGTACATATTTGTAGTTAGCATTATCATTCTTACAGTCAGAGCTAAGGAAAAGTCCTAGTCTTACATTAAGAAAACTTTCAATTCCGACAGTTTCTCAGCTCTAGCTTCTCTAGCTTCTTGATGCTCAAGTAGCTTAGTTTCTAAAATCATTGAAGTTGTGAATTGTATCTGCAATTGACAACATAAGTTATAAGTGAAGTAGTGAGAGTTTTAGCAAGTTCAAGGAAGGCCACTATTGCGGGTTGCATATTTATAAAGCAGTAAACAACCTCAAATATCTAGACTGTCCCAAGACTATGGCGTAAAGTATTTACCCACTGGTCATCAAAATTATTAGCTACTCCCTCAGATGTGCTTCTATGCCAAGTATACAGTCAGTCACACACTTAGAGAGACTCACTGTTAGCTTTCTTATAGTTGATCATTGACAGATCAATGGAAATATGTTCACTTGTTCTTATCACTCTAAATACACAAATACAAAAATGTGTCCAATTTATTGTTAATTTACCCGAGATAAAAGTTATGGACATAAGAACTGTTGATCAGGACATGTAAGGGGGTGGGGCTTGATGTGGATAGCTGCACGGTAATCATTAAAGATTGATGATGGGAGTCTGTCCAGTCTGCATTGAGCCAGGGGCAGAGAGTTCGCTCTACAGAGTAGAAGACATATCTGTACACGACAAAAAGACAGAAGTACCCTTAAGGAGCCATAGTGAACTCTAGTGACTGCCATAGTGAACTCTAGTGACTGCCATAGTGAACTCTAGTGACTGCCATAGTGAACTCTAGTGACTGCCATAGTGAACTCTAGTGACTGCCATAGTGAACTCTAGTGACTGCCATAGTGAACTCTAGTGACTGCCATAGTGAACTCTAGTGACTGCCATAGTGAACTCTAGTGACTGCCATAGTGACCGCCATAGTGAACTCTAGTGATCGCCATAGTGAACTCTAGTGATCGCCATAGTGAACTCTAGTGACTGCCATAGTGAACTCTAGTGACCACCAAGTGAACTCTAGTGACTGCCAGTATTTCAGCACTAGTATTTAACACTAGTATTTAACACTAGTATTTAACACTAGTATTTCAACACTAGTATTTCAACACTAGTATTTGAACACTAGTATTTAACACTAGTATTTCAACACTAGTATTCAGCATCAGTATTTCAACACTAGTATTTAACACTAGTATTTCAACACTAGTATTTCAACACTAGTATTTAGCACTAGTATTTCAACACTAGTATTTCAACACTAGTATTTCAACACTAGTATTTCAACACTAGTATTTCAACACTAGTATTTCAACACTAGTATTTCAACACTAGTATTTCAACACTAGTATTTCAACACTAGTATTCAACACTAGTATTTCAACACTAGTATTTCAACACTAGTATTTCAACACTAGTATTCAACACTAGTATTCAACATTAGTATTTCAACACTAGTATTTCAACACTAGTATTTCAACACTAGTATTCAACACTAGTATTCAACATTAGTATTTCAACACTAGTATTTAGCACTAGTATTTCAACACTAGTATTTCAACACTAGTATTTCAACACTAGTATTCAACACTAGTATTCAACATTAGTATTTCAACACTAGTATTTCAACACTAGTATTTCAACACTAGTATTCAACACTAGTATTCAACACTAGTATTTCAACACTAGTATTCAACATTAGTATTTCAACACTAGAATTTCAACATTAGTATTTCAACACTATAGTTCATCACTCTCCAAACTCTAATGTTACATGATATTGCTTTCCTAAGCATTATTCATTCATTATGTGTTTACCCGTATTCTGTCAGTGGAATAGATAAATAAGACACGCCCCCGGCTTGCTGGATGGTGATGAGCAGAGGTTGAGTTGCAGTGGCATTCTTACAAGATACAAACAGTCTCAGACCTGGACTCTGCAGGGAGGAATAAAATACCAACTGGACTCTGCAGGGAGGAATAAAATACCAACTGGACTCTGCAGGGAGGAATAAAATACCAACTGGACTCTGCAGGGAGGAATAAAATACCAACTGGACTCTGCAGGGAGGAATAAAATACCAACTGGACTCTGCAGGGAGGAATAAAATACCAACTGGACTCAGTAGGGAAGTTCCATGTTGGGTTTGAACCTATGACCACGAACTTCGGAGTTGCACACACTTGTGGGACCTAAATAGCACAGGAATCTTGGAGTGCCTTATTAACCTATTGCATTCTTCTATTTTTTCTTTCTTTATTGTTCTATTTATTTTTCCCCCTAGGTCTTGCTCTGTCTGACCTGAATACCGACTGGGTCACTGAACTGAGTTGGGAGAGAGAGTGTTCATCTACAGTAGCTAACCATAATCCACCACAAATCATGGATGCAATTATAAGAAAGGCAGAGAACCAGGAGAATGCAAGGGTTAAGAAAATAGAAGCAGGTGAGAAAATGCTGACTGATGTAACTACTTCAATGAACAAGTGAAAGAAAATACACAAAAAGGACAGAAATACTGAGGAGCAAGAGAGGTAGACAGTGGAGGAGAAGTGAATCCATGAGTTGAAAAGAGGAATACAAAAATTAGGGATGACTCAGGAAGAAAAAGAGAAGGATAGAGATAAACCATGGATACAAACACCTTATGCTACTGTAACCACACTTTGCACAAGTTAGTACATCATCTGGCACCACTGTGTGGCGGGTACTTGCTAGCTATTAATTGGCGAGCAAGCGAGACACTATCAAAGGTAACACAATTGAAAATTGGGGATATTTATTTATATGTGTGGACATGTGCATGTCATTTTGTACTTTGACCCTTACAAATCTTTGTGTTAGCTCTGTGTTCGACCCCGTCCCAAACTTCACTAAACAGAATCCTCTGGTTATCGATCATTACCCTATCATTCTAGAAATTGAATTGTTTACCGCTTTGAATTTTTTTGCGGGTACAGTTAGAACTAAAAAACTTACTAAGAGTTCCATTTCTATTCGAGTTAGTAGCAGTAGAAAGTTAATATGCGATTTGTCATAATTATAAGCCTTATGCAACAGTATTTATTTGAAAATTCATTGTCCACCAGACTAACCACAAAGGTAAGTCTAGAGTAGGTACATATGTGAAGTTGTGTGAAAGTATTATGCATTACAGCTACTATTAGCTAAAGAATATCACAAAGAATACAATTAAATAATGTGACTTGTTTTTGTTTTTTCAAACAGTTGCGGGGAGTGGTTACTATGGCATTGAATCCCCTTTACCTATATATGTACATAATTTAAAAACTCGACTTTTTTTTAGTAGGGTGAGTGTTACAAGTTAAATTCAATACAGAAATAGTGTAGTTTTAGGCTCGCTCACCATTTGTGCTCAAGCACATCGCTAGTATTACTACTATGTGACATTCTTCACTAAAATTGATTGGCGAGCGAGCGAGACACTTACAGGGGTACAATTGAAAATCGGTTGTTTGGACGTATGTATGTCATTTTGTACTTTGACCTTCTCGTATTTTGTGTTAGCTCGTCGTTAGCTCGTTGTTTGATCCCGTCCCAAACTTCACTAAACGGAATCCTCCGGTTTAGCGATCATTACCCATATCATCCTAAAAATTGAATTGTTTACCGCTCTGAATTCTTAGTTAAAACTCCATTTCTATTCGAGTTGGTGACGGTGGTAAGTTAATAAGCTATTTGTCACAGTTATAAGCCCTACTAAACTGTATTTGCTTGAAAATTCTTCGTCCACTAGCTAGAGTAACTATGAAGGTAAGCCTTGTGTAGGTATGTTCAGTTTTGTGCCTATACTTAGCTAAAGAATATCACAAAGAAAATGTGTAAATAATGCTACTTGTTTTTGTTGCTTTTTTTTTTTTTCAATTCTAACTGTTGCAGGGAGTGGTTACTACGGCATTGAATCCCCTTTACAGTATACACTTAATTTAAGTGTTGAAGTTAAAATTAACAATAGTGTAGTTTTAGGCTCGCTCGCCATTTGTGCTCAAGCACATCACTAGTATATATATCTACATACATACATACACACATATAGCTAGCTAGCTGGACTAACCTGGTTTTCTGCCGTTTTATTAAAATAAATGCGAATTTTCTCTCTTTCCTGTAAGTAAATACTTTTCAGCTTCCCTACAGGAATTTCTAAATTCCCCAGACACCTCAGTAGTAGCAAATGTAATAGAATGGCAGAGCTACGCAGACTGCGCATACTCCCCTGCCCTGCCCTCCCTAAACTACACACTCGCACTGGTAATAATCGAACCCGCTGCACTGCCACTTCGACGTTGTTCGCGCTCTGCACATAAATTAGGTACAGGGTCTCGTTGCGCGGACTAGTCTCCATAAGCATTGATAAAAGAATTTACTGTAGAATTCTTTTATCAATGGCGTAAGCGCCACCATACGCCAGACTACACAGCTAAAGCTGGCTACTCTATAATCACACTCTCATAGGGTGGATGATGAAAATGAGAGTTAATATGGTCTACAGAAATTTCACAAGGCATTCAAAAATATCACAAAAAATAGTATGACAGATGACAGAGTTCCCATGTTTATGTATAAATAGGATAGGTCTCTGGAGCCCAGTGAAGGCGGGACACATCCAAGACATGTGGACACGCCCTCCTGGCTTCTAACTTCTGGGCATGCTCCTCCAATTGAGCCTGCACAGGAACAAACAACAACAAACAACAAAATATAACTAGTGATGTGCTACTGCACAAATATAACTAGTGATGTGCTACTGCACAAATATAACTAGTGATGTGCTACTGCACAAATATAACTAGTGATGTGCTAAATATAACTAGTGATGTGCTACTGCACAAATATAACTAGTGATGTGCTACTGCACAAATATAACTAGTGATGTGCTACTGCACAAATGGCGAGCGAGCTGGTCTGACTGAAAAATTTATTCAGTTATAACTTAGTTGAATGTTTTAAATTTTTGTGCTATTCTTTAGCAACACACAACATTTGTACACATATATACACTTGATCACTGAATATACCAGCACATAAGACTTGCATCATATTCTCTTCGCGACTTGGCTAGTGGGCAATTGATTTTCTAGGGTTCAGCAATCACATTTCTGAGACAGGTGAGGATAGCTAAACTAAAGGATTCTGCTTATCAAGCGCCTTTCTAAAGTACACTCCATTGAAATGCCCTATTGTATTGTACAAGAGCTCTAGTAGATAAAGCATCGTATTGTATTCTCTTACGGACTTGACTGTTGGAAAATGGATTTTCAAGTAATAAAAAATCTGCTGTGTAAGGCAAAAGCTAGGACAAACAGCGCATTAACCAAGGTAACTTTACCACCACCATCACTAATAAAATAGAAAATGAACTCCACTAAGTTTGTCAGACCAAACTGTGAACATCTGTCCTCTTCTGTCTCCGTAGTTCTTTGCCTTTATTTTTTCTGGCATTATTTCAAATCTTTTCTCCTAAATTTCTTGAGCCAGTGCTAATGTTTCCGTTTTTTAAGTAGCCTCCAGGGGTATATATATATGTGACAGTCTATGGGAAAAGGGGGCACTTCACTTAAAAATTGAAATTGAGATATAGGCTCCAAAAGTAAGTCATAGGAAAAATTCTTTCTTTCTCCTATTTTTGTTTTTTGCAGAATTAGTCTTAGTGACCCTTACTCTAAGTCTATGCCAAATTTCAAATGCTGAAACAACTTAAAAGACCCCAAGCGTGCCGTGGAAAGACAAGCTTCTTTTTATTCTCTCTCGTTCTCGTAGTACAATAAACGGGGAATGGGCGGAGTTTCAAACAAGCAGCTAAAAAAACGGCATAGCTTTGAGAATAGTGCATGTAATCTACAGCTTACCTCTGGCTGAAAGTTTACCACTACATGGAGTAGAGTAGCCAAGGATTCCGACAAGACAGGCTGTGAAGCGCTGTGAAAGCTAAAAAGAACTCTATGCAAACTTCGTTAGTCGCCGTTAAAAAGCGGCTGTACGATTTAATTGCGTATGCGGAGTACGCCGTTAAGTATACGGAAACATTAATTATGCCGGAAGTGGAAATTCAATTTATGTTTTCTCGATTTCTAGTTTAATTGCTTTGCTGAATACAGCCCAGTTCAACTGCCAGTTTCTCTGCAAGGGGAAGGTTTTACCCTCCAGTATTTTAGCACTAAGTTGAGATAAATTGTAGCTTTTTATTAGCATAAATAACTCAATTTTTTTTGTTTGAGTGAAGTGCCCCCTTTTCCCATAGACTGTCACATATATATACCAAAATCTCAATTGAGACTCGTTAGTGAGAGTCTCGCTTCGCTCGCCCAATTAATTAGTTGTATGTTACCAACAGATAGTGACCTATGAAGAGTTCAATGAATACCAACAAATAGCTCACAGTAAGAACTGACTTCTCTACCTCATTATTCATGAACAATTTACACTGAGAATATGAAAAGAACTATGGAAAGTTACATTACAACTATTCAAACTTCCATTGTTTATATGTGACCGTCTACAGGAAAACCGGGCACAACGCGGCACCCTTCGAAATTTTTTGTTGTTGCACTTACAGAGTTGTCGGCGTCCAGATATTGAGCTCTCCAAGTTTTATCGTCGTAGCTTAAGTCGTTCCCACTATAATAGACCTAATCGTTCCCTTCCGTCGGCTTGAAACAATACATTTTTAAGAAATCGATCAATCTTTTCTCGATATTTACACATGCCGCGTTGTGCCCGGTTTTCCTGTAGACGGTCACATATGAAGTTATTGTTCATATGAATTAATGACAGGCTAGTTCAGAGTTCATTTGACACTGACCTTATTTTTGAGTACGATGTGTTTGCCCTTCCAATATTTGAGCATACTATAGAATTGCAGTGTGCTAATGACGTCGTCTACATTCACACCTGTCTCCTGACTGATGTCTACAACAACAACAACAACAACAACTATTACTACTACTACTACTACACTACTACTACTAGTGATGTGCTTCAGCACAAATGGCGAGCGAGCCATTGTACACAAGCAATTCACACAAGGTAGAATCTGATAAAAGTTGATTATAAAATTTGTATACAAAAGTAATAATAAGGCTACATTCATTCATTTAGTTGGCCTGAACTTAGATCCTGTTCACCTAGCTTTAGAAAATAGACATCATTCAGTCTATTTAGTCCTAAAAGTATCTACAAGTAGCTATGCAGCCACTGCCTATAGCTAGTAGTGGTAGCTCCATCTAAATGACCTGTGTACCTGACAAAAAGTATTCCAGCTACTTAAAAACGGCTGAATTTTAAATGACACACAGTAAGGGGTTTCAATGTCATAGTAACTACTGTCCACAACTATTTGAATCGAAAAAGAAACAACAACAAACAAAAAACAACAACATGCATTTCTAAGGAATTACCGCACAGTTTATAGTCTTACCCTAAATGGTGCCTAGCTTACTACAGCAGTAGCAGCAGTAGCTGTGTAGAGACAGCTAAACTGTTTATTCAGTAGTTGTTTATGCCGTGCTATTCTTTAGCTAAGCAGTAGCTGTAACTACACTCTACACTTTCACACACTTGTTCACTAGATATACCAACACAAGACTTTTCGTGACTTGACTATTGCACAATGGATTTAAAAAAGAAGTAAGAACAATACTGTTGCGTAGGGCTATAACTATGACAATACTGTTGCGTAGGGCTATAACTATGACAATACTGTTGCGTAGGCTATAACTATGACAATACTGTTGCGTAGGCTATAACTATGACAATACTGTTGCGTAGGGCTATAACTATGACAATACTGTTGCGTAGGGCTATAACTATGACAATACTGTTGCGTAGGCTATAACTATGACAATACTGTTGCGTAGGGCTATAACTATGACAATACTGTTGCGTAGGGCTATAACTATGACAATACTGTTGCGTAGGGCTATAACTATGACAATACTGTTGCGTAGGGCTATAACTATGACAATACTGTTGCGTAGGGCTATAACTATGACAATACTGTTGCGTAGGGCTATAACTATGACAATACTGTTGCGTAGGGCTATAACTATGACAATACTGTTGCGTAGGGCTATAACTATGACAATACTGTTGCGTAGGGCTATAACTATGACAATACTGTTGCGTAGGGCTATAACTATGACAATACTGTTGCGTAGGCTATAACTATGACAATACTGTTGCGTAGGCTATAACTATGACAATACTGTTGCGTAGGGCTATAACTATGACAATACTGTTGCGTAGGGCTATAACTATGACAATACTGTTGCGTAGGGCTATAACTATGACAATACTGTTGCGTAGGGCTATAACTATGACAATACTGTTGCGTAGGGCTATAACTATGACAATACTGTTGCGTAGGGCTATAACTATGACAATACTGTTGCGTAGGGCTATAACTATGACAATACTGTTGCGTAGGGCTATAACTATGACAATACTGTTGCGTAGGGCTATAACTATGACAATACTGTTGCGTAGGGCTATAACTATGACAATACTGTTGCGTAGGGCTATAACTATGACAATACTGTTGCGTAGGGCTATAACTATGACAAACAGCGCATTAGCCGAGATATAAAGATATGTCAGACACAACCTAATTCAAAGGGGTAAACAATTATGATACGGAAAGATTAATAATCATTCAGTCATTCTCGGCTGAAATAATTATAATTTTTCTCTTTTTAACAGCCAATATTGTTAATTATAACTTAACCCGACGTTTCAACTTCTTGCCGAAGTCCTCTTCAGGGGTCAACTAAAGATTAATAATCCAAAGGATTATGTTGAGTGGAGTACAGTATGGGGACAGGGTAGACCACACAGCAAACACAAAAAATGCCTAATGACATATGTACGTCCATACGTATATATAAACGAACAAATACCTCCTGATTCTCAATTTGTTACCTCTGCATAGTGTCTCACTAGCTTCACTCGCTCAACAACTAAACCATGAATCATAAATACCTCACAAGCACACACACACACACACACAAACATGTGCACACACTGTGAACCGCACCTTTAATGGAGATGAATTCTATTTTGCTGCCTTTATGAAGTAAGTATGAGAGGATGACGTGCTTCCAGTAGCTGCGATAAGAGACAAGGCCCAGGTCCGATAGTGGTCTCTCAGGTGATCCCACCTTCTCCTCCCTGCGGGTGAGAAGGTAACTAAAGTCTATGATCATGTGACCATAACCTTTCCTCATGTGCTGGGGCAGAACTACAATACAAGAGAGGTTGTAATTCTGGGAAGACTGCTTCTCCTGCAGATACATACACACACAACAACAATAACAACACACACACAACAACAATAACAACACACACACAACAACAATAACAACACACACACAACAACAACAACACACACAACAACAATAACAATAACACACACAACAACAATAACAATAACACACACAACAACACATAACAACAACACACACAACAAAAACAATAACACACAACAACAATAACAACACACATGCACAACACACAACAACATACACACACAACAAAAACAATAACACACAACAACAATAACAACACACACAACAACAACAACAATAACACACACACAACAAAAACAATAACACACAACAACACACACACAACAACAATAACACACACAACAACACACACACACAACAACAACACATAACAACAACAACAATAACACACACAACAACACACAAAAATAATAAAAACACACATGCACAACACACAACAACACCAACACAAAAATGCACACATTAACAGCAACACACATAACAGCACACACATACACACACACGAAACAGCATGGAATTCGTATCGCAGTATTTTGAGGTAATACGTAGACTTTCCTTATAGAATATCTTCTCAGTAAATTTGGTATAAAGAGTAACTCACGTTAGAGAAGTAGCCCAGCATGTGAGCACCTTAACTCACTTTAGAGAAGTAGCCCAGCATGTGAGCACCTTAACTCACTTTACAGAAGTAGCCCAGCATGTGAGCACCTTAACTCACTTTACAGAAGTAGCCCAGCATGTGAGCACCTTAACTCACTTTAGAGAAGTAGCCCAGCATGTGAGCACCTTAACTCACTTTACAGAAGTAGCCCAGCATGTGAGCACCTTAACTCACTTTAGAGAAGTAGCCCAGCATGTGAGCACCTTAACTCACTTTACAGAAGTAGCCCAGCATGTGAGCACCTAACTCACTTTAGAGAAGTAGCCCAGCATGTGAGCACCTTAACTCACTTTACAGAAGTAGCCCAGCATGTGAGCACCTTAACTCACTTTACAGAAGTAGCCCAGCATGTGAGCACCTTAACTCACTTTAGAGAAGTAGCCCAGCATGTGAGCTCCCTTGTTGTCCCACTTGGTCAGCACATAGAAGAGGAAAGGTTCCACGTCAAAGTACAAGGTCTTGTTTTCCAGGAAGAGTTTGGCCATGAGGCAGAGATGCTGGCAGTAGACCTTGTGCTTCTCTCCGTCTATCTCAAAGAAGGACAAACCTTGATGCCGATAGATCTCATTCCCCGGGGGATGACGCCAACTACAGATCCTCTGGAACAACATATAGACCACGATAACATTACACAGAGGGGGCGGGGTCAAGTGAGAGAGGAGTGGGAGTCACATGAGAGAGGGATGGAGCCACATGATAAAGGGGGTGGAGTTACAAGAGAGGGGGTGGAGTCACAAAAGAGAAAGGTGTTGTTACATGAGAGGGGCGGAGTCACATGGCAGTGGGGTGGGGTTACAAGAGAGAGGGGTAGAGTCACATGATAGAGAGGTGTGGTCATAGCATATCTATAAAATCATCCGACAAGTACCGTGTGTTTGTGAAGAGTTAGAGAACTTTTGAAGTACTTGAGACAAAATTCACAAATGAAGAGTTTGGGAAGGTGGGTGTGGTCTGCTGGGTAAGGTGACGGGTACCAGGTGTCAATCTCATAACTGCCGAACTCAATGACCTTCAACTGATAAGTTGGCATTGAAGAATCCGAACCGTGTGTTGACTCCGCCTTATGCCGATCACCAACCTGCCACACAACAGGGAGAGGTTAGAGGTCATCCCCTCCTACTGCAGCACACTGACTGGACTACTAGTTATAGGGGACACCCCCTCCTACTGCAGCACATTGACTGGACTACTAATTATAGGGGACACCCTTCCTATTGCAGCACACTGACTGGACTACTAATTATAGGGACATCCCTCCCACTGCAGCTTACTGACTGGACTACTAATTGTAGACTAATTATAGGGACATCCCTCCTACTGCAGCTTACTGACTGGACTACTAATTGTAGACTAATTATAGAGGACATCCCTCCACCTCACCAAGCTGTCCTTGGTTAGCTGTTGAGCTTCTCTGAACAAGCCCAGGTCAGTGCTGGGTGCCAGGCCTTCTAGTTTGGGTTCATCTCCTCTGAGGTAGCCAAGAGGCTTGGAGTTGACCAGTAGCCCGTGCAGCTGTGTGATCCTAGCGACTTGAGGGGGCGGGAGACCTAGCGATGGAGAACTTACTGATGGTCCTCCACTCTGACAAGAAAAGAACATCAACAAAAGCACGACATTTAGTAATACACACTTACATGACTATTGCTTCTAACTCGAGAACTGAGTTTTTTAGGAAGCGGTGTGGAACCAACAATAGGCCTACTGGCCAACGAGCTGACCGTAGCAGGCCGCTGAACCTTGCGAATTGGCCTGTCACTATAACCACTCCCACTCAATGGCTCCTCTTTCTCCGCCTCTTCCTGCACTGTGTTCTTACTGCGCAGTCTGTTGAGTTCGTCTCTGCGAGCCTTACATTCATCTGCCGTCTTACCGTGGGCGAGGGGACATCCCGATACAGCGAAGTGCATGGCATAGAGGCCAGTGATATGACCTAGTCCGTCACAGTTCTCTGTGGGACATTTGTTGCCTTTACTAGCTTCTACAAGTGTGTAGGGAATCCGCTTCTTCTTCTTCTTGACTGGAGATGCTGCAAACCCAGCAGTGACAGGAGAAGGAAGGTTGGTAGATGCAGCAGAAGATGGGATGAAAGTTGAGTCCATGGACTTGGGCTCTATTTTAATTAATGATGTAGAAGAAGACACCATCTTTCTCCTCTTCGGAGGAGGAAGTTCATCCTCACACTGACCAAGGGGGAGTGGCTCTCTACCCAACTGAAGTTTCCTGCTGCCTTTCAGTGACTTCTTCTCTCTATCTGAATCGTCCGACCGACTGGAGCGCAACTGCCGGGGAGAATACACATCACTATCACTACTGCCTTGCTCCTCACTCTCCTCAGAACTATCTGAAGAAGCCACACCCACTAAAGTACGAACAGAACTCATTGGACCAGATGTCATGCTGCTTTGGGTCTTCTTTGCACTTTTTTTGGACTTTCTTTTAGAGATCTTCTTCACTGAAGTTGATTTGGATGAAGTACCAGTACCAGACTCCCCTCCCCCTGACTGAACCTACATACACAACCAAGACACAGAACCTTACAGCAATGGCCTCACTGAAACTATGCATCCTATATCAGACACAGAACCTTACAGCAATGGCCTCACTGAAACTATGTATCCTATATCAGACACAGAACCTTACAGCAATGGCCTCACTGGAACTATGTATCCTATATCAGACACAGAACCTTACAGCAATGGCCTCACTGAAACTATGTATCCTATATCAGACACAGAACCTTACAGCAATGGCCTCACTGGAACTATGTATCCTATATCAGACACAGAACCTTACAGCAATGGCCTCACTGGAACTATGTATCCTATATCAGACACAGAACCTTACAGCAATGGCCTCACTGAAACTATGTATCCTATATCAGACACAGAACCTTACAGTAATGGCCTCACTGAAACTATGTATCCTATATCAGACACAGAACCTTACAGCAATGGCCTCACTGAAACTATGCATCCTATATAAGACACAGAACCTTACAGCAATGGCCTCACTGAAACTATGTATCCTATATCAGACACAGAACCTTACAGCAATGGCCTCACTGAAACTATGCATCCTATATCAGACACAGAACCTTACAGCAATGGCCTCACTGAAACTATGCATCCTATATCAGACACAGAACCTTACAGCAATGGCCTCACTGAAACTATGTATCCTATATCAGACACAGAACCTTACAGCAATGGCCTCACTGAAACTATGCATCCTATATCAGACACAGAACCTTACAGTAATGGTCTCACTGAAACTATGTATCCTATATCAGACACAGAACCTTACAGCAATGGTCTCACTCAGGGTTTATTTAGGAGGGGGGGGGGGGGGGAGCAGGCAGCCCCCGCCCCCTTCCTCCCCCCTTGAAATATTCTTAAAATGTTGAAAGCAAAATGCAAAATTAAAAGTGATAGTGAATGCTTAAATCATGCAAGTTCATTACTGCTCTTAATTTAGTACGGTGTTGGCAGTTGAAGTTACAAAGATTTGGTCAGTGAGCGCAGTGTGGTTGGTAGGTGGGTCTTATCAGCTTCATTTGTGAGAAAATACACCTGACAGAGGCAGTAGTGACTAGGATTGAGAGGCAGTAGTGACTAGGATTGAGAGGCAGTGGTGACTAGGATTGAGAGGCAGTAGTGACTAGGATTGAGAGGCAGTAGTGACTAGGATTGAGAGGCAGTAGTGACTAGGATTGAGAGGCAGTAGTGACTAGGATTGAGAGGCAGTGGTGACTAGGATTGAGAGGCAGTAGTGACTAGGATTGAGAGGCAGTAGTGACTAGGATTGAGAGGCAGTAGTGACTAGGATTGAGAGGCAGTGGTGACTAGGATTGAGAGGCAGTAGTGACTAGGATTGAGAGGCAGTGGTGACTAGGATTGAGAGGCAGTAGTGACTAGGATTGAGAGGCAGTAGTGACTAGGATTGAGAGACAGTAGTGACTAGGATTGAGAGGCAGTAGTGACTAGGATTGAGAGGCAGTGGTGACTAGGATTGAGAGGCGGTAGTGACTAGGATTGAGAGGCAGTAGTGACTAGGATTGAGAGGCGGTAGTGACTAGGATTGAGAGGCAGTAGTGACTAGGATTGAGAGGCAGTGGTGACTAGGATTGAGAGGCAGTAGTGACTAGGATTGAGAGGCAGTGGTGACTAGGATTGAGAGGCGGTAGTGACTAGGATTGAGAGGCAGTGGTGACTAGGATTGAGAGGCAGTAGTGACTAGGATTGAGAGGCAGTAGTGACTAGGATTGAGAGGCAGTGGTGACTAGGATTGAGAGGCAGTGGTGACTAGGATTGAGAGGCAGTAGTGACTAGGATTGAGAGGCAGTAGTGACTAGGATTGAGAGGCAGTAGTGACTAGGATTGAGAGGCAGTGGTGACTAGGATTGAGAGGCAGTAGTGACTAGGATTGAGAGGCAGTAGTGACTAGGATTGAGAGGCAGTGGTGACTAGGATTGAGAGGCAGTAGTGACTAGGAAATAATTCAGTCTATCCAATAACCAGGTACTGGCATTAGTTCAGTCTATGCAGGCAGTGCACGTGTTTGTTCCACAAGGCAAACACACTTATCACCTCACAACAACTCCCTTTCAGACTGGTGCAGTCTCACTTATTCATCTGTGCCACAAATTACAAATATTTCGTAGGAAGCACACACAACCACACACACACACACACACACACACACACAGCCACACCACGTCCCTGACAGATGTCAAGCCCACAGGAACATTCCCCATGTCTCGGTATAGGTTATATCTCACCTTTACTACTTTGTTTTTCGCAGCAATGGGACAACCAGACACAGCGTAATGCATGGCATAGAGACCAGTCACATGACCAAGACCTTTACACCCTGGAGTCGGACACTTGTTGCCTTTACTGGCCTCCACCAGAGTAAAGGGAATTCTTTTTCTTCCTTTTTTACGAGGAGTAGTTGACACCCCTCGCCGCACGGGTGTAGCAGATGGAGTGGGCATGGCATGTGGTATTGCCATGGGATTCAAGACGTGGATGGAGTCAGGTGTCGCTGTGTTTGTGTTAGTACTGCACGTGCTAGTATCAGAAAGTGACAATTGAGGAATGGCCACTCGTTCACTCTTCTCCACCTTTTCTGCAGACTTCATAGGAGTAGCACATTTCCTGGCTGACCTTCTGCTTCTAGTGGATTGACCAGAATTAGGTGGAGTAGGAGTAGATTGCATAGAGCTGCTAGTAGAGTTTGTTTTCAGAGTTTCAGACATTGCCTAGTGGCAGTACAAGTGATTCTACGACGTATTCGCGACTAATCATCGGATAGCTCTAGAATACTTCTCTCTCACACAACCTAACGTCCGTAACTTTCAATAACCAGAGAGTAGACCTTTCACAGAGTCTACCACTGCGCCTTTCTTTCCAGAAATGAATGCTGCGTCCCAACGATTTTTGAAGAAATATTTTTGACAGAAATTCATCATTTTCTAAATAAAAAGCACTCTCACGTGATCATCACGCGCTGACGACCGAAGAGGTCAAAAATTGACGGATAGCACGTGTGGTCTTCCTTCGAGAAATTACAGGAGATGCAGATCTTCGTGAAGACGTTGACGGGTAAAACTATCACCCTAGAGGTGGAAGCCTCGGATACTATTGAAAATGTGAAAACAAAGATTCAAGATAAAGAGGGAATTCCTCCTGACCAGCAGCGACTTATCTTTGCCGGAAAGCAGCTGGAAGACGGAAGAACACTCAGTGACTACAACATTCAGAAGGGTAAGCTTATGTTGTAGTATGCTTGTTAAGTAGAATTAAGAATAAGTTTGATAGCCCCTGCCCCTTATGGTTTTGCTAAGACAGCATTTAGCTTTTTATTTCCATTGAAGAGTGATATTATCTCTTGGACAGTTTTTGTATTGAATTTGGAGACTGTTTCTGGTGAATTCTGAACTAGTCATATCTCAGTATGCAACTACTGACACAACACCAACAAATATAAGTTCTATTATACTTAGTCACACCACCTCCCCTTTTCCAGGTAACTTCAGCAGTTGTGGTCACTGAGTGACTGTCACTGGTAGTGGACGGGATTTCAAGACTTAGTTTTATTCGGTGTATTTAATCCGTTTGGTATTCTCCAGATTTTGATGGCCATACTGTGCACTTGAATCAACCACAATGTCTGCACATTTACTCAGGCAGGCATAATTACCTTACTCATAGACTGCCAACAAGTTTTTCTTTTCTTTCTTGCTGTCGCTACACTGGCTAGGTGAGAGTGAATTGAAGAGAAGAAGGATTGCTTGCCAGTTTTAGCTTCAGTAGACTTGAGCTAACAGTAGCATGCTGTGGCAACAGCTAGGGTTCCATATGGCAAAGGGTGAGTTGCAACCTTAGAAAAGCCATGCTTCAAAGAGATGGTCACCACATTTGATAGAAGGTAGGGCCACCTGATACAGAGATTTTCAAAACTACTACTCTTTGCTGGTATGCTTCAGTGCAAGAAAGTTTGAAACTGAAATTGCTAGCACGAGATATTTTTACTGAATACCACTTGCTACTTCAAAATTCAGTCATTGTAATAATTTTGTCAATATACACGGAGTCTAATGTCGTCCACTTCTGATGTCACCATGGTGACTAACAGACAGACAGTACTGAGTAGCACTAGCTATTAAGAAGGAAGTGGTAAGTTTTACATTTCTAGCAGTTAAATTATAGAAGGAAATACGTAGTTGAATTACGGATGTCTTGACTAGCTGGTCACTGAAGCTCATGCCTGCCTGGTAGCTAGTTGCCTAGTGCTGCCAAGATCAATGAGTGCTGGTTTATAGCCTTTATAACATTTGTTATGGCCACACCCACAAGCAGTGACCACACCCACATAAATGTCATCAACTATGGCAGAGGGAGCATAGTCGGAATAGGCCCTGGCTATACTATGACCTCTGACCCTGATAGGTGACATACACAAAGTGTGGACAAATGGGAGGGAGCAGATTCTGTGGCTCTACTTTCACCTGGTCCTCACACATCTCTATCACCTCACACATCTTGTCACCATCTCTGTCACCTCATACATCTGTCACCATCTCTGTCATCTCACACATCTGTCACCATCCCAGTCACCATCCCAGTCACCATCCCAGGTCCTCACACACATCTGTCACCATCCCAGATCGTCACACATCTCTCACTCCCTGTGTTTGTGTGTTTGTTTCAAAGTCCACCCTTCACTTGGTGCTGCGGCTGCGAGGTGGTGTGATAGAGCCCACGATGAGCCCTCTGACTTTTGCTCGAGTTCTCTCAATTGATTTGTGAAACGGTAACCTGCAAGAGCATAACCTTTTGTCAGCTTTTGCCCACTCATACTGTGCCACCTCTCCATCCTAAACTACGTGCGTGCATGTGTGCCCTAAACTACCCGCCCCATCCTCCTTAAGTACAACCTCCCGCTCCCTTCCCCGTGCCCTAACTGCAAGTACCAACACCCCTTTCTCTCTCTCTCGCTCCCTTCGACTCACTCTCTCCCACTGCAGTTCCGCTCACCTCCGTGCTAGCAATAGTGCGTGACAAAACCGAGCTCAGCGGGCTTTGTGGAGGCGTCCAGTGGGCGAGTGTTAGGACGTGTAAGTATAGCGAGCTAAGCTGAAGGAGGGAAGCCAGCTAAAAAGGGGGGCAGCTGGGAGAGCTATGAGTGAGCAGGAGGGCAGGAGAGTAAGGCAAATAGGAGAAGGAGGTAGGGGCACTCAAAGGAGTAGCCAAGGGGCGACAATGCTGGGGTAGTAGGATAAGGAGGGGGACGAGTTCCACGTTTGGGACCTGAAGAGGGAAGGTTGAGAGGGTCGGGATAGGGGAAGAGAGATCCCTGCCGACCTGATCGGGTCCCAAAAGAGCAAGACAACGTGTGGTCCCGAGAGAGAAGGAGAGGGTGACAGTGGTCCAGCGTTGGAGGGCAACTCTGTGAAGTCCCCAGATATCAGAGGGTAAATAAGGGGGAGGGGGTCCAGTGTTGGAAGACAACACGGTGAAGCTACCTGAGGAAGGGGGACGGCAGGGGACCAGTGTTGGAAGACAACGCTGTGAAGCCGTAGAGGGAAAAGGAGGGTGGCTGGGGAACGGCGTTGGAAGGCAACGTGGGGAAGGAGAGTGGTGTAGGACCAGTGTGGAGAGTCAACGCTGTGAAACCACTGGGGGGAAGGAGGGTGCCAGAGGTCCCGTGTTGGAAGGCAACGCGGTGAAGGCACGAGATAAGAAAAAGTGTCAGTGGCCCAGGGCTGAGAGACAGACCTGTGAAGCATTTAGAAAGAAGTGAGTGACACGAGAGTCCAGTGCTGGAGTGGGCAGCATTGGGAAAGGGTGTCAGGAGTGAAGAAGGGGCGAGACAGGTGAGGGCGGGAAGTGGCCCCCCGCTGAGAAAGCTCGAACAAAGAAGGAGGGGTGCCTGCTTTCGTTTTAACAGGGGCGAAGGCAGGTGCAACTTCGGAACCCAGGTCAAAAACGTTTGCCTTAGCCTTCCAGTCCTCCTCTCCCACGTCCCTGACAATTTCTTTCCTCTCACTCTCACGTACTTAACCCATTTTTCCACCCCAGGCTCCTGCTCACAACGTACCCTTTCTTTCTGGAAGCCTCTCCATGACTGTCTTTTGTAAGACACCCATCTGATTCATTAACACCCGTATCATCTTGGAGTTCTGCTCCACCTCAACGTAGCCATCATCCCCTGGTCCTTCCTCCTCACTATCCTCCGCCAAATTTCTCGTGCCCTTCCACCTCTTCGGTGCCGGCGCGTCATCTCTGCCACGGGGCTCTGCCGTGGCCTTGCCCACCGTTCTGGGTGTCCTCTCTTTCTTATCTTTTTCCATTCTCTTTTCTTTTTCCTAACTGGTGCCCACTACACGAGGCCAATGCCCCTTACCCCGGTCCCGGCGCATGCGTCGAACCGGATACGTGTTCGGGCTAACGCCCTCCACCCCTTTGATTGCCAGTCCCTTTAATCGCCGGTAACCTCGGTCCGCTGCGCTTTACCTGCCGTAGCTAGTTGCCTAGTGCTGCCAAGATTAATGAGTGCTGGTTTATAGCATTTATAACATTTGTTATGGCCACACCCACATAAATGTCATCAACTATGGCAGAGGGAGCATAGTCGGAATAGGCCCTGGCTATACTATGACCTCTGACCCTGATAGGTGACATACACAAAGTGTGGACAAATGGGAGGGAGCAGATTCTGTGGCTCTACTTTCACCTGGTCCTCACACATCTCTATCACCTCACACATCTTGTCACCATCTCTGTCACCTCATACATCTGTCACCATCTCTGTCACCTCACACATCTGTCACCATCCCAGGTCCTCACACACATCTGTCACCATCCCAGGTCCTCACACACATCTGTCACCATCCCAGGTCCTCACACATCTCTCTTACTCCCTGTGTTTGTGTGTTTGTTTCAGAGTCCACCCTTCACTTGGTGCTGCGGCTGCGAGGTGGTGTGATAGAGCCCACTATGAGAGTTCTGGCACAGAAGTACAACTGCGACAAGATGATCTGTAGAAAGTGAGTGGGCTATGGCCGCTAGTCTCTACTGGTATATACGAGTATTTGTGTGTATTGAAGATATTGAGCTAGTATATGCTACAATTATGCAGCAGCTAGCTAACACGTTTAATAGCAGGTATAGAAAAGTTTATTTTGAAAGTATTTTAAAACTTCTACTAGAAATATTCTTACACTAATTCTAGTCAGTGTAAGTGATTTGACAGTGTTGCATGGTGAGGGTGACTGCTGCTTGCTAGGGAATCACATCAAGTACTGTATTGTTCCTCTTGTGTAAATCCTTCATTCACCAGTTCTATCTTACCTTGTGGTGCAAGCGAGGTAAGACTGTTTCTATAATGTGTGTATGTGTGGCCTTCAGGTGTTATGCTAGGCTCCACCCCCGTGCTCACAACTGTCGCAAGAAGAAATGTGGACATTCCAGTCAACTGCGCCCCAAAAAGAAGTTGAAGTAACCACTGGTAACTGGAGGTTTCTTATCAACTCTGACAGCTCATGTTTCATCTAGCAGCTCTCAGTTCTCTAAATGTTCTTTCAAAAGTTAAATAAATGAAAGTGCATTCAGTAACGTCTTTATTGTGCGAGTTTGGAGAATTACCAGTGCAGGTGTGGGTAGATCTGGTTCATGTTCTGCAAGCATCAATATGAAATGCATTACTGTCGGTCGTGTGTGGAAAGAGCTGGTAGTGATGCTTCAGGAACTGAAGTCGGTTGTTTCAAACAAGTTTCTTTTTCTTTTTTTTACATATTAATAGGAATGACCACTCTTTGAGAAAAGGTGTTGGATTATCAAGATTGGGAGGGGGGGGAGAGAGATTGCTTATAGTTTAGGAGGGGTGTGGTAGATTGTGGACATGCGTTTGAAGAGACTACAGTGTGACAGACTAAGAGGTCCTAGACTAGATATCTGACCACAGACTATATATGTATATATACTGCAGCAATAATTATATTAAACAAGGTTAAAGAACATAATGACAGGGTAAAGATATGACTCAGCCAATGCCAAGTAAGAAATGTAATGAAGCTCACACAATGGAACAGACAAGAAATATGAACCGCACAGATGAATGGGTGTGTGGAGGCCACACACCCGGCCTGATAGTTGACCACACCTCCTTCTACATGACCACACTTCTATGTCCACTCCAGTGAATGTAAGACATCTACCAGTTCATTGGTATCCATTGTCTTGTTAGCTGAAGATAGCGACAGTTTTCAATTAGGAGGTGAAGAGTCTTGTAGAATGTGTTCATACTCTACCAGGAGATCAGACTTCTTCAATGTCATCCAGATCCTTCTGGCGTAATCGAACCACTCTCTTTCAGTCAGCTGCTGTTGCTGCTGCTGGGGGGAAGGGCGACATATGGGAGGGCGTGGCATGGAGAAGATCTGGTTGCGCAGTGTTTCAGTGAGTAAAGTGTAGCTGGGATGACCCGTATAAGATGGGAGGAGTTTCAACACTGGGTTCAAGTTACTATCTACACACACATCATAGCCTCATTGCACAACCAATATAGCCCATTGTATGACCGCCCTCTGCTCTTTTACCTGAGAGTTCTGGCTTGGCTGCTGTATACACTGAGAAATTGTCTGTAGCATTTTGATTGGTTGGGAGAAGATGGAAACTCACGTCTGCTGGATCTATGTTATCATTACTTTTTGGTCCTTTTCGAAGAGGAAACCCTTTACCAATAGGCACTACTCCACTCTTGTACAGTGAAATACCCCCATTGATGCTGAACTTTGCCCCCTGAAACTGTTCTGCCAGCATCATATGTGTGTCTCTGATAGAGTAAGGTTGGAAGTGGTCAGGAGAGGCGTGGTTCAGGAGGAATGCTATACACACATGTACTCGCTTTGTTACACACATCTCTGACTCACCCATCTGTGTTATACTGTGTCACGCTCATCTCTGACTTATCCATCTGTGTTACACTGTGTCACGCTCATCTCTGACTTATCCATCTGTGTTACACTGTGTCATGCTCATCTCTGACTTATCCATCTGTGTCACACTCATCTATGACTCACCCATCTGTGTTACACTGTGTCACGCTCATCTATGACTCACCCATCTGTGTTACACTGTGTCACGCTCATCTCTAACTTATCCATCTGTGTTACACTGTGTCACTCATCTGACTTATCCATCTGTTTCACTGTCACGCTCATCTCTGACTTACCCATCTATGTTACACTGTGTCACACACTCGTCACTGACTGACTTACCCATCTGTGTTACACTGTGTCACACACTCGTCACTGACTGACTTACCCATCTGTGTTACACTGTGTCACACACTCGTCACTGACTGACTTACCCATCTGTGTTACACTGTGTCACACACTGACTGCACACACTCGTCACTGACCGACTTACCCATCTGAGGAAAGTATTCCTTTGGACCTTTGTCCCTAAAATACAATAATAATTCTATAAACCACACTGCAGGTATGCATGAGGCAGCTGTCATACACATAAATAATTTGACTTCTGTTAAAGTGAATAGAATTAGCAATTGGTATGGCCTACTAGTGGTGTGCCTGAGCACAAATGGCGAGCGAGCTAGCCTTGTCATATTTATACAATAAGCACTTACTAATTTCTTTTAAATTTTATTTTCATGTTCGTGAGAATTAACTATGAGCTTTCAACGATGACAAAAAGCTAGTACTATTTTCCTGGGTCCGCTATGCTTTTCATAAAGTAAAAAGTAACAAAGTTCTAATGTTTAGGCCTGCACTATAGGCAAGCCTGCTCTTCAGGGCCCTAATCTCATACTGAATGTTCAACATGTTAATTCCTTTAAACAACTAAATAAACTAGATCGTGTTTCCCCTTAAGTACCTCGCTCCCTTTGCTCGCTCAAAACTCCCAATGCAGCCCTTCCCACCCGCTCACGGTAATTCAGTGGCGTCCATAGATGGCCCCAGGCAATTAGTCTTCATTTGCTCTGCCATCCACAGGAATTGAAATAGGACATCTGGAGAATCAAGAGAGTCTATGACGACCATTACCACATGACACACTGAATACAGGAACATGGCCATCTGAAGGGACTGGAAACAACAAACAAACAAACAACCATCTATGAAGCAGATATAAATGAGAACTGAAAGAATAAACTCTGTAGTAGCCAAAGTTGTACGTACACGTGTTAGTATGTATTGACTCACCATGAGCTGCAAGTAAGTAGTGGGCGTCATATCGCGAGGAACAGTGTTTGGATTATGACTGAGTTGGTCGTGCATTGTGTCACTGAGTATGGGTTGAGAGTCCAATAGGATCACTCTCTCTGCAGTCACCATCATCTCCACACCAGCCGTGTGATATCCTCCACTCTCATACACTTCTCTACTCTGAGTTCTGAACATGAAGGGCCTGAGAACATGCACACACACACACACACACACACACCTTAAACCTAACTGAGATTACAGACACATTGGAATACATAGTATCAAATATTTTATTGAGACAGAGGTAAAAAGCTTTACTGAGAAAACACAAGCACAGGAACACAAGGTAATAAAAAACCTTATTGAGATAAAAGGTCAAAACCTTACTGAGATAACACAGAATGCAAGGTTACCAAAAACCTTACTGAGATAACACAAAGAATACAGGGTTTTCAAAAACTCCTTTCAGCTTATTCAGCAGAGCAGTGGCATGTGTATAAAGTAATCCAAAACATCTAGTACATGAGTAGATGATAACCACGCCCATGTGGGCTTTACACTTCCTGATACTGAGGCACTTACTTTGGAGCTCCAGTCCTGGTCCCAGCTAGGAGAGACATGAGAGTACTCTTACCCACGCCTTGCTTACCGAGGACACCCACCACTAGATAGTCACTCTGCTCTAGCAGAAACTACACACACACACACACAAGTGAGCTATTTTCCGGTATTTTACTTCAAAGTGCACATGAGTATCTGCCCACTATATACAATATACTGCCCCGCTATACCAATAAGTTGTCTAAGATTCCCACTACATAAAAATACATGTCATTCATTCAGCGAGCGAGCGAAGCTGACTCTCAGTCGTGTTCAATTGAGATGTCAGATAATTTATAGGTATGTATGCGTATGTCAAAAATTTTCGCCCGCGCTTCTAATTACTTAAGTTAGGTAAAGCGTTCACAGTTCCAGTATTTTTCAATTAATGAGCATGGAGAATCCTGCTGCACTGCCTTACGCATTGCCCAAAAGTATTGCTAGGAAACGTGTTACTCCGCGATTGACGTAAACACAAAAAAACACAGCAATTAACTTTGTTTCAACCAAAAAGTTTATAGCTACTCTCTTCTTGAAACAATTGTGAAGTCTTTGTCAAGCTGCGCTTCTTTGCCACTGCTTTCGAAGTTTATTTTTAAAAAGAGTCTGCTCGCTCGCCATGCATTTGCGCTATTTGAGCGCACCACTAGTTATACATAATACAAGTGGGCCTTTTCCAAAATAGTGCCCACCTCCATGCCTTTGTCTTCCCAGTGCAGATTTCTGTCGATAAGTTTTAAGGCGTGAGTCATCTCATTGGTCTGGGAGTGGAAGACGGAATGCTCTGTGGTCGAGCTCCTGGCATGTGCCACTCCCCCCTCACCACGCCCTCCACCTCTCATTCCAGGCTGCAGTGGTGTATAGCTACTGGGACTGGACGTCATGCCATCTTGTTTACGATGGTTGCGACCTCCTCTATCTTCATGAGACTTAGACTGAGAAACAGGTAAAGGGGTGTTGCTATGGTGGAGGTGTCCTCCAGCAGAGGGAGATGGTACAGGGTCTCCACGAGGTGAGAACAGCCCACCACTGGATGAGGAAGTGGAGGGGTGAGAAATGGGAGGGGAAGTGGGAAGGTGTGATCCTGACGACTCCCGCTGCATGATAGACACGCCCCCAGGTCCCGGGGGCAGCATTGTGGGTGCCTCAGCACGCTTGTCTCTGGCCAGAATAACAGGCGTCTTCATCATTAGAGAAGAGGAGCTGTTACTTCCATTACCACTACCATCCCTGTAGTCCACCTGGACACACACACACACACACACACACACACACACACATATACGCACGGACCAGTCTGAACAGAGTGTGTAGTATGGACCAGTGACAGTCTGAACAGAGTGTGTAGTATGGACCAGTGACAGTCTGAACAGAGTGTGTAGAATGGACCAGTGACAGTCTGAACAGGAGTGGTGTGATGCCTTTATCTTTACTGATTCTCACTAATCTAGCCATTCTTCATTTGTTGTATACATACTCTGTTAATTTAAATTCAACTGCAAGTAAATCACAGTAGTGTAGCTAAACAAGAGAATCAGTAACTACAGACTCACATCTCCACCTTCTATCTACAGCTATATAGTGGCACATCAAGCAAGGCGTAGTAGTAACTTAGTACTAGTAGAATGAGTGTGCAGGATATCGAAACCTAAACACTTATACTGAAGAGCAGTCAAAAGACGTAGACAGTTAACTACTAGTGAGACATATGAAGTAAGAGTGGCTATAGTCAGTGTTGTTTCTATGCACACACCATATTCAATATCACTACCTACTAGTGAGACATATGAAGTAAGAGTGGCTATAGTCAGTGTTGTTTCTATGCACACCATATTCAATATCACTACCTACTAGTGAGACATATGAAGTAAGAGTGGCTATAGTCAGTGTTGTTTCTATGCACACACCATATTCAATATCACTACCTACTAGTGAGACATATGAAGTAAGAGTGGCTATAGTCAGTGTTGTTTCTATGCACACCATATTCAATATCACTACCTACTAGTACAGGTAGCTCGTCTTACCCGCCCTCGGCCTCCTCCACGCATACGCTGATCACGCCCATCTCTTTCCTTGGGACGGCGATCTCCTCGGACTCCATTCCTTCCCCCACCAGCCATATATCTCTGCCCCCCTCCTCCTCTGGAATCACTGACAGGTGTGCCCCCAGAATTTTGGCGAAAAGGAACAGAATGTTTCCTACCATCCATCATAGCTACACACACACACACACACACACAAGACTTTCACTCCCATTCAGTTCGTCTATCGTGTTATGTCAGAAAATCTCCCACGCACTCCTTTGCTTACACATATTGGGACGAGCGTGAAATAAAATTCTGTAAAGATATCTTTGTCTGTTCCGCTACTATAGGGCGACCAGTAAGACGGCCATCACTCCATTCACCTAGTTAAGTACACACTCAGACCAGCAGTCACAGCGACGGACACACACCACACCACCACCGGACGGACACGGCGGGACGTACAGCAGATTTACAAAACTAGTGGCGACCACACCTACATTCTTTTGGTGTGTGTGGTGTGCGGTGTGCAGTGTGGGTACGGCGGTGCGCGCGGTGTGGTATGTGTGCGTGGGTGGAATTGCAGCGCATGCCCTTTTTCCTGAAGAAAGAAAAAAAATTAAAAAAATTCGGGCAGAGGAAGTTCATATAATAAAAGTGTGTGGTGCAGAGTTGTGTGGTCGTTACGTTGTTGTGACTGCGTCTTCTTACGGATAAAATGGCGAAGGAGGCGGGTGATAATGCTTTGTATCCTATAGCCGTTCTCATAGACGAACTGAGAAACGACGATGTTAACGTAAGTCAGTAGTTGGGCTTATTTCTGTCGGGCTTTTATTTCTGTCGGGCTTCTATTGGCTAGAGATTGGTTAGAACTTAGCAAAGTACCATTCTCTTGTGAGTTACTGTGTACTGATAGTTTTTTTTAGTGTGGAAGCTTTTACAGTATATGCTTAATGCAAGTACTCAACTTTGCCTATATATTTTCTTTAGCTGCGTTTGAATTCTATAAAAAAGCTTTCCACCATTGCTCTGGCCTTGGGAGATGAACGAACTAGATCGGAACTTCTGCCTTTCCTCACAGGTAACTTTGTAAGGCCCACCTAAGTGTGCCCCTCTTTCTCCTCCATCTCTCTATTCCCGTATCTCCATATTTGTGTCTATCTCCACTTGTCTCCTTCTACCTCCTCTCTCTAACTCCTCTCTCTACCTCCTCTCCCTCGCTCTAACTCCTCTCTCTCTCTCTATCTACCTCCTCTCTCTAACTCCTCTCTCTACCTCCTCTCCCTCGCTCTAACTCCTCTCTCTCTCTCTACCTCCTCTCTCTCTCTAACTCCTCTCTCTACCTCCTCTCCCTCGCTCTAACTCCTCTCTCTCTCTCTAACTCCTTGTCTCTCTCTCTCTCTACCTCCTCTCTCTCTCTGACTCCTTGTCTCTCTCTCTCTCTCTACCTCCTCTCTCTCTCTGACTCCTTGTCTCTCTCTCTCTACCTCCTCTCTCTCTCTCTGACTCCTTGTCTCTCTCTCTCTACCTCCTCTCCCTCTCTCTAACTCCTTGTCTCTCTCTCTCTACCTCCTCTCTCTCTCTGACTCCTTGTCTCTCTCTCTCTCTACCTCCTCTCTCTCTCTCTGACTCCTTGTCTCTCTCTCTCTCTACCTCCTCTCTCTCTGACTCCTTGTCTCTCTCTCTCTCTCTACCTCCTCTCTCTCTCTAACTCTTGTCTCTCACCTCCTAGTGTCTGTCTCTAATCTCTCTATATCTTCTTGTCTGTTTCTATCTGTTTCTCTTCTTGTCTGTAGATACTCTGGATGATGACGACGAGGTCTTGTGGGCCTTGGCTGAACAACTTGGAGATAAAGACTTCGTTGTGTTTGTTGGAGGGCCAGAATATTCCCACACTTTACTGGTGAGTGTGTGTGTGTGTGTGCTGGTTCACGTAGCAGGACATGTTCTCACATGCACATGTAGTGGGACATGTTCTCACATGCACATTGCTTAGTGGTATGAAAATATTAATTAATATTGGCCAATGTTGAAAGAGTTTGTTGGATATGTTTGTGTGTTACTGTGTCCACAGCCCCCCTTAGAGAGTCTAGCTACAGTGGAAGAGACAGTAGTGAGGGAAAAGGCTGTGGAGTCTCTGAGAGCTGTGGCTGAACACCATCCTCCTGCACTACTGGAAGAACACTTTGTTCCTATGATTAGAAGATTAGCAGTTGGTAAGGGGTGTATATATCTAGGAACATAGCTACTGTAGTTTTTGCATTGTGGCAGAGGAACTTTGTACTGCTTAGGTCCTTCAATTAGTGTCCCCGCCTTGAGGGAAGGGACACTTAGTGTCCCTCCAATTGTGCTTACTGCCCCGTTGTTAAGAGCAGTCGCTACGTTCTAAATTAGTTAGAAGATGAATGCCGTGTACTCTGTCTGAACCATAGCAGCTCTGAGACCATCTGAAGTTGA
>WLWD01005667.1_pt1 | contig 71955 bp, 45 predicted proteins | sample 6712731 | NCBI WGS metagenome assembly WLWD01 (sample SAMN12718690, study PRJNA576275) | sponge metagenome | isolation source: marine sponge | host: Mycale hentscheli | place: New Zealand: South Island, Marlborough, Capsize Point | collected 2014-11-01
TGGTTGCTAGTACTGCTAGTGCTTCCAGTTCTACTATAGGATAATGCTCTTCTCTTCGCTGGAGCTGCCTGGAATAGAAGGCTATAGGCACCCAGGAATCTTGTCTATAAATGCACAAACATCCACCAACACCTTTGCCAGAGGCATCAGTGAACACACACCATACATCTTTACAATTTGGCAAAAATAAAGAGGAATGATGAATAATGGACGAGATGATATAATTGAAGGATGAAACAAAGTCCTTGTCGTTTGTACATTGTAGTTTGTCTGGGCATTGTTTTCGTAGATGTGAACTCAAAACAGAAGTGTAGTTGGCAAAGTTAGGTACAAAACGAGAGTAAAAGGTGACAAGCCCTAAAAATGCTCTTAAGTTAGATTTGGTGGTTGGAAGTTTGTAGTCCTTGAGATGTTGGACTTTAGCTTCAGCTATGCTGAGGCGACCATTTCCAACGACAAATCCCAAAAATTCAAAAGTACTATAGAACCAACAACATTTTGACTTCTTGACTGTTAAGCCTGCAGAAGCCAACCTGCTTAAGACAGCTGTAATATGGCAGATATGATCCTCAAATGTGTATGAAAATATAACCACATCGTCAATGTAAGCTAAACAAAAGGATTCTATGCCTCTTAACACCTGCTGCATAAGTAACTGAAAAGTTGCTGGTGCATTTCTCAATCCAAACGGCATGACTTTATATTGAAATTTTCCTTGTAGGCAGGAAAAGGCAGTTAGTGGTTTTGTGTTGTCATCTAAGGGAACTTGGTGGAAACCCTTAAGTAAATCCAACTTGCTAAGAAATTTAGCATCACCAAGTTGTGCAAGGATGGAATCTATGGATGGCATTAAAAAGGGTTCAGGAACAGTGACTAGATTGAGTTTTCTAAAATCCACCACAATGCGTATACCTCCGTCATGTTTCTTAACTGGCATGGGTGAACTACTCCAAGGGGAAGTAGAGGGTTCAATAATCCCTAACTCTAGCAATGACTCTATTTCTTCCCTGAACGGCTGTTGATAAGCCAATGGTATTGTATAGGAAGGAGTCCAGACAGGAGTTGTACATGTGAGAGTAATGGAATGAGTGACCACTGATGTTAAACCTGGTTTGTCTGAAAAGACAGATGGAAAAGATGATAAAGTGTGACCAAGAAGTGTCTGTTGTTCATCAGACAAATCAATACTGGTTGGTTGTCTGGGAGATGATAAACAGTGAGGTGATATGTCATTGGGAACCACGGCAACTCTTAATACAGCTTTCTCGGCAACCTTCTTGAGTTGACTAATGTGCACTACTTTCCTTTTACCTTTTGTCTGGTGCGGTGCAATCTCACAATTCACAGGGGCAAGTAACTTTGTTATGATGAATGGACCATCCCAAGATGAGTCTAAGCACTTGTTCAAGCCAGGTATACGCTTAAACACAAGATCGCCAACTTTGAAATGTGATACAAACTCTGCTTCCTTGCTAATACGGTCAGATACATGTTTAGAAGCTAGAGATGATTTGACAATATGATTATGGCAAGCAAATTGTGTGTCAAGGTCTGAGATGAACTGGGGAATGTTAACGGCAGATGAGTTGTCTGAAAGCCAAAGAGACTTGATGGTTGACAATATGAAAGGGTTAGGTTTTAGGAACAACAACTCATGTGGAGTGTGACCATGTCTTGAATTTGGTAGATTACGAGCATAATAAAGAATTAAGTCCAACATTGAAGGCCAATCTGCTTTCTCAACCAAGGCTTTTGACAGCATACACTTGAGAGTGGCATGGAATCTTTCTAGTCTCCCATTCGACTGGGGGTGGTAAGGGGAAGTCTGAATTTTGTGAATACCAAATTTTCTACATAAATGAGTGATAGTGCTGGAAAGAAAATTCGCACCCTGATCAGATAAAATCTGGAGAGGAATGCCAAGGAATGATACGATATTGAGCAAACATTGGGCAGTAGTGTCTGCAGTATAATTCCTTATGGGGATAGCGAAAGGATACCCGGAAGCTAATTCCATACAAGTAAATATGAACCTATAATTCCCTTTGGCTTTGGGTAAGGGACCCACTATGTCTATTGCAATTTTCTCACCACGTTCTGATATAACTTCAGGTTCTACTAGAGGCACTTTGGTATTACTAGACTTTGTAAACTTCTGGCATTTGGGACAGCCTTGTATATAACTCCTTATGTCATTCAACATCTTAGGCCATGTAAAATGCTTGTTGATTAGAGTCCTTGTTACATTTACACCACCATGGCCCAACCCATCATGGGCGGCCACTAAGATCTTACGCCTAAGATCTTGGGGAACAACTAAAGCACTGGATACAGTATTGAGAGTAGAGGTAACACACATCAATAGATCATTCACAATAAAGAATTGCTTTTCATGCCTCCTGGCTAACTCCCATAGAGGGGCAAGGGTGACATCACTAACTTGCATGTCCTTAAATTGTTGCCTAGTAACACCATCAAATGTGAGATTAGGAAATGATGTGGGAACAAGAGACTTCTGGAAACCAATGCTACGGTCAATAGAGCTAGGCTCTGCAGCTAGGACGTCAGAATCTACTAATGGAACATCTACCATGACATGATCAGGAATGTCCTCAAGGGGTAGTGGGCTACCACCTTCTGAGGCATGTAATGCTTCAGTGACTTGAACAGATAACTGGTCTTCTGAATTCATGGCTCTGGTTACTGAATTGACTGGTCTAGGTGATAGTTTAATGGAGTTGAGCCAAAAGTTTGTCTTGACCAAAGTCTACACCCAATAGAACAGTGTTTTGGGGGAGAGTAGGACACATTGCAAAACTGGCAATACCTTTGATAGTTGGAATATCGATTGGTAACTCGTAAATAGAAAACTTGGAAACAACACTAGATATGCCAAAGAGAGATTCAGTCTTGACAGGGGTAAGGTCGTGAGTTATAAAGTCAGATGATACAAGGGAACGTTTGGCACCTGAGTCCACAATAATAGGTGTCAGAATGTTATTAACATAACCATGGGTGATAAATTCATCATCAAATGTGTTGAGAATGGATGTTTCAGGGGTTTCTGCAACTGGTAAAGGTTCAGCCTTTCCCACTGCATATGAGGAAGTAGGAATTTGTGAAGAGGTATTAGATTGTTGAGGTCTGTGACCTCTGGGAAGTGGGCGTGGAACATTGACAGAGGGAGTGGTTTGAGGAGTGGTTTGGGTTTGTGGTTGAGGAGATTGGTGGGCATGATAAGAGGAAGGACACCTGTTCGCATAATGTCCGAATGCCTTACACTTGTGGCATTGAACCTCAGATATGTCACGCCTAGGGACAGGAGTAGGAGAAGTTTGGAACTGATGGTGGGGTTGATGTTGGGAATGATGTTGGGGTTTATGAGTTTGGGGATGAGAGTAATGGTTAGAAGAATGATTGGACTGAGGTCTTTGGAATGAATCTGAATAGGAATAATTGGAACTGTGTCTGTAATTTGGACTTCTTTGGTAATGATGGTTAGTTCTGGCAGAAAAATGGCTAAAGTGCTGATAAGTACCGTCAGCTGATGACAAAGATGACGCACAATCATCAATAAATGAATATGGAGAGTTATGGTGTCTGTCTAGTACTGCCTTGCGAGTGTCGTTGGACATGCCTGCTATAACCCCTAGTGCTGCTACACCTTGTGAAATGAGGTTGAGTTGATCTTCAGAAAAACAATCAAGAAATGACAATTGAGACAACATTACATCATACTTATACCTCCAATGATTAAAGAATTGAGTTACAGATTTAGAACCGTTGGACCTGAATTTGAGAGGAAAAGAATTAAGACAATCACTCAGGGAGTAACCTCCAGTGTTTAAGAGGATGGTTCTCATACGTTGGAATGAGGTGGTCTCAGAAATGCTGTTAAAGTATGCTTCCTTATAGATGCCATGTAACAACTTTGGCAAAATGTTCAACCAGGAATGGACAGGAATTGTGTTGACCTTCATGCCATACTCGAATCTATGTAAGAAGACAAATATGTCCTCACCTTGTTCCAAAGGTCCAATGGATTTCACCAAAGAGTCAGTGGGATCTGGATAGGAATACACAGGTTGAGGTTGACGAGAAGAGGCAAATTGATTCTCAAACAGTTGTGAAAGGAGGAAGAGAGATGGGTCAATGTCCGTAGATTTCAGTTCTTCAGCTAGCAGTTTGGCTTTCGTGACTGCTGGAGATGGAGTGGGTTTGACCCTGGGAGGAGTAGATGGCAGAGGTTCAAGCTGCTCATTTTCAGCTCCCACAGAAACACCAGTAGGGATAACAGTGGAAATAGAGGTGGATGATTCTGAAGGTGATAATGAAGACAGTAAAGAATTGGATTTCAATGGAATGACATCTTGATCCAACAATGGAGCTTTGGGAAGGGGTTTCCCACGAGGTCGGCCACTTCTTGTGTTCATGATGTGTAGTAGAAGATAACAATGAATGACAAATGGGAAATAATAAGGGGAATCACAACAGTGTCCAGCACAAACAAAATGAATATAGACGAAAACAATGGCAAAATAAGAATAATAATACAGTTCAACTTGCGTTCAAGACTTTACCAAAAAGGGAAGCACAAATGAGCAAGAACGTGCCACGTTGAAACACAGAGGAGTAAGCAATAATTTGCGCACGAGAAATTCTTCAGACAACAGTTTGCAATGGCAGAGAAATAGTAGATGCTGAAACAATACTGGTGGAAACCCTCTACACCAGCTGAATCCAGGAATTCTGGAAAGAAAAGGAACAACAAATAGTTGGGCTTGACTCAAAACTAGGCAGTAGACACTGCTTGAAAGGTGAAGAAATGAAGTAAACGCAAAAATAAAGAAACAAGCAAACTGAATGAATGCCCAAACCAATTCTGAAAAGAACAGGAGTCAGCAAGAGGTAGGTCTCGATGTCGTAGGTCGTCTCCGTAAGCTCCCAACAGAGGACTGAAGGAGTCACCGCTGCCACCAGGTGTGGGGAATTGTCTGGGAAGGACAGTCACTGGTGGAGGAGACAAACCTGTGATAGGCTGCCACCAGAGTATCACTGAACTACTGAACCTCACACAAGCCTGTCCAAAGGCTTCCCTTAACTATCAGTGCTGCTTTTCAAAACAGAGCAAAGACTGTCTCAGGTTAGGTGTTATTCAAAGCTCATAAAATGTGACACTCCCTAGCACATGCACAGACAGGCCTTTTATAGGCAATCTACCTGCACATGCTCAAAGGTGATATAAAACCTGCTGAGTAATGGTGATGGATAAATGGAGTAGGTGATAATTAGCTAGTTCAGAAAACACAATACTAACACATGCCAATGGTCTAATGTACGTACAACAGTGTCAATGTCACTATTGAATAATGTGGTGAGGCTTCACCACAGTGTTTACAGGTAGCTGTCTATAGCTACCTTTCAAAATTTGTCATAGCAACTTCAGTCTTGCTAGCTAACTTCAAAAAGTTCCTGCTGTTTAAAGTTTACATTCACTTTGAGCAAATACAAAGTTAAGTTCAGATAGATGTATCTAAATGTTAAAAGTGTGGTGTTGTTAAGGAAAATATTCCATTACTGGCAAGAAAACAAGCACATATGTGCATACACCATAAAGCATGGCACTAGTACAGGTGAGCTCTCCTGCACTTTTTCTATGGTACCTTCTAGGTCCATCTGGAAGGTTCCTGCCCTGCACCAGTACAGATGAACTTTCCTGTACATTTTCTATGGTACTGTCTAGTCAACCTGGAAGGTTCAACCTGGAAGGTTCCTGACCAGCATAAAATGAATGTTACTGAATACCTTTATAGGTTCAACTCAAAGATTTCTGCCTGCATTAGCTGGTAACATTTCTTAAACTTATAGTTTAGTTAGCTACTTAGATGCAGACTTCTATTCTACACTAAAATATCCACATGAATGGTACAATAACCATTGACTAAGCCCTATACTGTTCTCCTGGCCCATAAAAAACTAACTTCATTTATGCAAGGTTTTGTAAGATGAGAATTGTATATAAAATCCAAAGTTTTAGCTCGGGTTAGTAGGGTTTGTAACAGAACTATTACTCCAGCTCAAAACCCTTTACCAAAATTCATTACCTTGCCTGCAGCTTCAAATACCACCCTTTACCCTTACTCTATTAGGGATTATGGCAACTAAAAAAAATACTTTCTATGTTATAATTATCGCTTGAGTGAAAATATGCCCTTCCCCCAAACACAAAAATTGTGTTGTTGTGTTTATTATTGTTTATAAATTCCTCTATAGCAAGCATAAAGCTCCCACTTTAAGTAACAAATATAAAAAAAATCACGTGATTATAATGGCACGTAATATACAAATTCCCAACTAAGTGTGATTATAACTAAAAAACAAAAAAACAAAACCAAAAAAAAATTAAATTAAACGATTCGTAAGATTGAGAAAAATGACGAAGTAAACGATTCGTAAGATTGAGGCTGGGAGAACAATATTATAAGACACACAGTCATAAGATAACTGCCTTGTTGACAATGTAGCTTACAAACCTTGCAAACCTGGCTGAAAACTCAATGTTAAACACCTTGACAAGTCTGTACCGTTCTGCAACCACATTGAAAAAGTCTGCACCTTTTTGGCAACCACCTTGACAAATCTGTAACTTTCTACCAAACCACCTTAATAAGGATGCAACTTTCTTGGTAACTAATTTAATATGTCTGGAACCTTTACATTAACCCACATTGACAACCCTGAATAACCACATTGAAGACTTCTTTTTAATTCATTTTGATATAATAAAAAAATTTAATATCAATTTAACAAGAAAAGGTAATTTTAAAACCATGAATAACCACATTGAAGACTTCTTTTTAATTCATTTTGATATAATAAAAACATTTAATATCAATTTAACAAGAAAAGGTAATGTTAAAATGAAATGAATTAAAACTTGAATTAAAATTTCAATTGTTTGTTTCTTTGAATGCTAACTTGGTCACTCCATCTACAATACACAAACAATGTCAATAACAACTGATGGCAAAACAGTACTTTAAAAGACAAAAAAATACAGTCCGTTCTCACTCGTTCAAACCATCTAAAATTATTCAGTTGAATTATAGAAAAGTTCAGATATGAAACGCATAGAAAAATAAGTACAATAATATAAAAATAAATATAATTACTTTCACTCTGAATGTTAGAGTAGTTCATATAAACGAGGATGCACCATAATACTTAGTTACACAAATCGTAACAAATTTCACCATTAAAATTTTAAATTATAAGTATATAGAAGCATAATGCATGGATCAACACCCAAAAAGATTAAAAAACTACACTTCAACTGTAATATAGCTATCAAAACAAAACAAAAACATGACTGGAAAAATAAAAATGTCAGCAGTAGGCATTCTGTGCCAGTGGCTGCATCAGCTAGTTCATGGTACCCTTTACCAAATCAATAAATTACCTTACCAAATATAATGGTATCTCTTACTAAATAAGGTATCTCTTACTAAATAAGGTATCCCTTACCTAATCAATAACACGCTCAATCTTTAAACTAAATTGAACAACATTTACCAATACTAGCCAACTCCTCAGAATATAAATGCAGGATTGGCCACACCCACTAAATGAATATAAAAATTATGATCAAAAAGACAAATATCTCAATTGCTGCCCATTCAACTCAAATTTTGTAATTATTGAATGATCTACTATTAAATATTATTGTGTTTTAAAAGTGCGAGAAACTGGAATAAGCTTGAATAGTTCACTTCACGAAAAAATTAACTATAGTCAGTGGTCCTTTTTAGCATTACATTTTTCAATTCATATTAACATTTTGAAGCCATATGTTGAGGAACTCATCAATCGTGTTATACTGATAAGTGTGATGATTGTTGCTTGTCTGATAGTGACTTATTGTTTCATTTGTCTGATTCTCAGTCCAAAGAACTTCAATCTGATTTGTCTCCATTCAAATATACTTTCTCCTCTGTACCTGGTATAACTAATATTTGTTTGTTCAGAAGTGATAGTACCTATCAATTTGCCTCCTTATGGTGTCCCTAATGGCATACGAGACCAATTCAAGGCTGAACTAGATGCTGCTTGGGCTCAAGATGTCAAGTGTTGCTGTATGGGAATTCCAATCAATTCCAGTTAGGTTAAAAAGCTGTTGTGTTAACATCCTATGATTATAATCATAAGTGCATAATAAAGATGTTTACACTACATTTTTTATTCAATGTATGATATGTGTAAATAAGTATGCTTGCTTTCTTTGTGATGTGCTTTAGTTGTAGTATCTCTTACTCCTGAGAGTCCAGCAAGAATAGCTGGTAATAGTCTGACTATGCAGTGCACAGCAACAAGAGTACTCCTAGCTTCACCTGGACACCATCAACTGGCAGTGCTCAAGCCATAACAACATCAAGTGAAACTATGCATATGTATAGTCAAGGTTATACACTGGGAAGATTACGTGAATCTCAGGATAATAGTGATATTACTTGTAGTGTTACATTAGGAATGCTTTCAGTAGAAGCTTCTGTTACATTATCAGTATCTGGTAAGTAGTCACTCATTATCTGCATGTATAGGCTTAACAAACAATTTAATCATTCTTCTAGTTCCCAATGTAATAGTAAGTATAATGGAGTCTAATGGTCCACCTACTGCCTCAAGAAGTTACACTCTCTCACTTGTAATATTGGACAACTTCCAAATTCTTTGAATCTCAATATTACGTTTGGTTCAAAAACAACTCACAAGTTATGTTTAGTCAAAGGATTCAATTCACTTCATTATCTCCATCTGAAAATTATTCATTGTACCAGTGTCAATACATGGCCACTTCTGAATATGTGAACAACATTATGTATGTTAGAAGAAGTGTAGTGCTTAAACTGATGATTACAAGTAAGCTAAAGCATTTATTTAACAAATGTATAATATGCTTGTGATATAATCATATTGTGGTGTCGGGCCCTCTGCTTCTTTGGCTAGGTCCACCCAACAATGCTATAATAGTTTCCTCGTCAGTTCAAGTTTTAACTTAATTTTGATACATGTATATCCAAATAAAGATAATGAGTGAGAGTGTTTCAGTCAAAGAGTCAGAACTCATGACTGTCCCTGGTCAGCCCTTTTATAGACTGCCAATGGGATCACAAGAAAACAGAACATAATGAAAAACTGACCAATCACAGACTAGAGATGATAGTGGATTATTAAAGTAACCAATCAAATGAGAGCACAACATTCACACAAAATGTAACTAGTAACCTAGGCAACATAAAATGATACATAAAATACAGCTGCTATTACAACTATTGAAACTAACACACAAACAACATACAAACACACATACAGAATAAATGTCTGGCAATAAGTTAATAATACTGTTGAGGGGTGTGGTCCCCACATATGGTATAAACAACTTGCAGTTCAAAAACTGAAATTACTTATATAAGTCAATGAATGACTGTTCATAAAATGAAATTACTTTTGTCTATGAATAGGAATAGTCGTAATAAAATTTACTTACTATTCAGCAAAATTTTTCTCACACATTAAACATTATTAAAAGTTATGTAATGGATAAATTGGCAATAAGATAACTTTTATGGTTTTCTTTTGAATAAACAGGTGTGACATAGGTTTAGTTATGCAAGATCAGACACTATTGTATAAATACAGAACTTCAAATGTTTTTACCTTTTGAATTGGTTTACTTAGAGAAGAATTGAGATAAATCAATGTCATTTCTATATTTTAGTAGGCTAAAACATGTCTTTAGTTAAACAGCCCATTGTAGCTTATTGCATGCATTCTTTAATTTAGCTGCCTTCAAGCTATTCCCAGGAATTGTCATAATACAAAATAGAATACAGCATTATGGCTTGAACACCTAATGATCTTAGCTCCATCCTCCCATTTTACTCTTGTTTTCTTGAGTGCTCACCACACATAAATGAATACATTACAACAGTCTAGTTAATGTAAGTGTCTTATCCAATGTAATAATTATACACAAATCCAAGATAAAACTAGTTGTGTGCTTATAGCTAAAAGCTGACTAAGTATTAAAAATTAGTAAAATTTTTTCATATTCAGGAAATTTTACGATGCCTAGTCTAAACGAGTATTTCCCAAATTTAAAAATTCAAAAATAAATTTGACTATTTGAAACTATATCACAATAAGAAGTGTGCTATTAAACTTTATGTGAAATTAAAGACATACATGTTTGTATTAGCTATTTAAAGTTAGTCCGTTTAATATACATATTATTATATTAATCCTAATGACGAAACTAATACGGCAATCATATAAAATTTAAATGTAACAATTTTAATATAGCACAAACTTTATGAAACAAATAGGGAGCTACTTTACAATACTCCACATTAAAATGACTTTGCTATACTAAACTACCTAATAGGATAACATACTGTCTTTAAATTTAGCAATAAATAGCTATTACTTAAAAGAAAATTACATCGGTACTTGTAGTAGTGTTAGTGCAGCATATGTATGTATGTATTTATATGCCTTCAGATAATTCAATGCAAACTGAAGTTACAGAGCAACTATGCCAATGTCCAAGAAACTCTGAGGGAGTAATACATCATTTGTAGCTGCAATAGTGATATCTACCACTTCAGTACTTGTCATATCTACACTTTAATTTGTTATAATTCAGCTGGTTTAAAAAATAAACAGGGTAAGTAAATGCTATAATAATATTACTGTTTAAACCGTTTTTATTATGTACAGAAATAAGTCTTCTACGTTCTCCATTCATGATGACAAAAATGCAAACAAGTATTCAGAGTATGAAGTTGTTGATCTGACTTAATTAGCATATTTTGTGGTTTGACATCTTCGCCTGATCATATCTAAGGCGGGGAACCTGTCCAGAATGACTTAATTAGCATATTTTGTGGTTTGACATCTTCGCCTGATCATATCTAAGGCGGGGAACCTGTCCACTCAAATATCTCAGGCAAATCCATGAAGAACTCTAATACAGAAAACATTAGCATGGTTAGCTGTTCTGCTTATGGTGAAATACAGCACAACATGCAACATGAAAGTGAAAAATGAATGTGACACTGTACAAGTACATTACTAACATTGTAACAACCTAAAGAGTAAAATTATTTCATTTTTTTCGAATGATGAAATTTTTCATGAAGTGTGTATACTCCTAGCTTGGTAGATATGTATTTGTATCAACTACTCACAATTACAATTATGAAATTCTGAAAATCACAAAAAAATTATAGTTAGATTACATGCATTCTATACTGTATCTACTTGAGTTTTCTCTGGTAATTATACTCATTTTTTGTTATTATGCTATGCTGGTAATGCTCATCATTTAAGTAATTATGTCCTTGAAACCGGTGCTCACATTATAGACATAGTCTAAAGGTCAACTATACATTCACAATTATAAAAAAAAATCCCTGTACACATAACTAACCTGAATCCTGATGTGGCCGTTGATATGTGAGTTGCTGATCTCTGGACAGAGCTGGGTCTTACAGAAAGTGATATTGGAATCTTCAAATGGAATTGCCAACATGGAGGGTATTTAGTAATCTCAAAAATTAATATAAGAAATTCCAAATCCTGTTTCTGGAAGACTACATCAAATTGTCATTGTAACAGTACGTAATAAATAATAAAATTTTATTTGACCAAAACCTACAATTACATTAATTATACTAGTATTGATGAAATCACTTACAAAATTATGCCAGCATAATTTGCCAACCCCAATAACATGTCCCAAAATATATGGTCTAATTTAGTTCAGATCCCAGATGAGAACACTTTAAGACCAAGGCAGTAGTGTACGAATGGGGTGCTACATCAATGAATAATAATAATAATGATCATGAGAAAGGAGTAAAATATTTACATTGCTGAGGTACCTGTGAACAAGAAGAACATTTACATGAATATTACAAGATTTTTACGTCAGCTAAAGTCGTCTGGGCTGACTACACATTAGGTGCCTGTTCAAAATTCGGTATTCCTGTATCCCCGGCCAGTATCACGAATAAAATAACCATCTTATGAGAAAATTTCAAATATTCTCGGGAATATTAACAATTTGACGTTTAATCCTTTACCAATCATTGTTAAATGCTGTCGGCGTTACTTAAAAGAGAGTGTGTCACGTAACTGTGAACTGTCGCGAGAAGGAGAGCAAGATGGCTGTCATATTGATTGTCGCCGTTTTCGTCGCTAATCTATTCCTTTTAGACCAAGTAAAAGGACAAAGTAAGTTTGTATGAATTGTGGGTTGCTGGTTTAACTAGCTAGCTTCGTGGCACAAGATGTTACTGGTAAGTAAAGGTTGGTGTCAGTGGGAGTTGGAACTGCTAGGCTAGAAGGCCTCTCCACTTTGTGTCCAAAATAGGTAATGGTTGTTAAGAAGTTATTTTTTTAAGCACTCAATCAAAACCAGAGTGATTAAAAAGCTTTAGGAGAAAATTTTAAACTGCTAGCTAGCCATTATTGTTTGGATAATATTCAGGGAGTAAGTTATAGTGCTTTAAACCACTTGGAATCACACTTGATAGTGCATATTCAGCTTATTTTGTTGGAAAATTTTTGTTTGAGTTAGGTATATATATAATAGAATTATTATAATAGTACTTCCTGACATACACCATACATGTTGTTTACTTTTCAAACCTTTAAATCGTGCACTGTCTATTTGAGGCTGCATTGTCGTTCACCAGTATTCAAGCTAACTGCAATCATTATGTTGTATATATAGCATGAATTGGGCAGTGTTAGCAGTTGAAAATGGAAAGAAGTTAAATATTTTAGCGGTAGCTAGTTTAGATAAATTGTTAGTGACTCATCCATTATCAATCACACATTAATCCTCCACTTACTCATCCTCCAGTATAGGATCTATGTCAGCAAAGTTGGATCAGTTAAACAAACAGCTTAGAGTAGTGTGATTTGTGATTCAGTAAATTTCTGGTATCATAGCAGTATTTATAAATGTATATTATGTGAATTAGAAATATAAAGAGTTGGTATTTTAAAATAACCTTGGTGGTGATCATCAATATTTATTATTATTATTTGGGGGGGGGGGGGGGAGGGAGTAGGGAATGTGTGTGGTATTTGAGGGTATGTATAGTTTATTCAAGCTGATAAATTTTGTGTGGTTTATTCAAGGGTGAATTTTATTTGAGGGTGAAGTATTTGAGGGGATACGATACATATGTATATGTAATGAAGGCAGAACGTAGCATACTTACAAGTGCATTTGGTTAAGCATTATTAATTCCATAGCATGCAGCTGAATACATTGTGAATACAGAAGTATAAAAAATAATTTTATGATTGAAGGGGGAAAAGAAAGGAAGCATGTCTAAATTTTATACCTAAAATCAATCTTTAAAAACCTAGTTCAAACTATAGACCTAAGATAGGCATTTACAAAAAAAAATTAGAATCAAATAGCTAAAGAGTAATTATACATAATATAGCTTCCTTTCTGCTCTCTACTGTTCACTCTATTATATTAATAATATTCGGACTTTGTTTTCAATATTTTTGCCCTTGTTTTAAGGTTCATGCAAGCATTACGAAGCACAACACAATTAGGAATGCACAAAATTTTAAGTGTAAGTAGACATTATATGTGGTATATATGTGGCATAAAAAAGGCAGGGCTGTGGGGGCTGGAGCCCCCCTCCCCCCACCCCATAGTCATGGGGTGCAATCTAAAAAGGTGATTTCTCACATGAACACTTTTAACCACCACTAATCATATGCCCTTGGAGCCCCGTCACACCATAATATCTTCCTACATCACTGTTATGTGGACTTATTTGTGGCATATTATCGATAGAAAGCCATAGAAGCATTAACCCTCTCGTTCCTGAATTGTTTTGACGCGCGTGGAAAAATCTAATTTTCTACCGCGGAATAGAGCATTGCCGTTTTATTTTTTTAACTCGATGCTGGCTGGGAAAACCCCATAGCAACCATATATCACTAAATAGACCAAGAGTTTGGGATTCCCCTCATTTTTTGATTGAGAAAATTGAATAATATTTAAGCCATCTACTAATACTTCAAAAAAAAAATTTTTTTCCCCAAAAAAATCCACTTTTCCCATCAATAAAAAAATAAAATAAAATAGAAATAATATTGTTTGATGCATTATATACCAATATTATATTAGTTCAACAATAAAATATGTTGTTTGTTGTGTGTGGTGCTGATTGTGATCATGTAGGAGACATCTATGAGTGTCCACAAGGAACGTATGCCATCGGACGTCGAGCTCCACTACAAAACAATTTCATATACACAAAAACACAAACAACAAAGATATTTGTAATACAAACAACAAATTATTCATGATCCTATATAATTGCAACTTTATGATGTATTGTATGCGGTTTCATACAGGATTTTTGTTTGGGGTGGGGCTCCGAGTGTACTTTGCCACACCCATTTTTTGGAACCTACACTACTTTGATGCACATCTTTGCATACGAGTCTATACTTCACACTGATAATCAGTGTTCGGTCCTATGCACTAAATGGCTCAGTTATGATAGGAACATAATGGGATACAATATCAGACTAAAAATAAATGCTTCCTAAATGTTCATTTCTATTCAACTCCCAAAATTCTAGGGGGGAACCCAGCCATGCCTCCCACTATATGAACCCTGGTATGTATACTCTACACTGTACATGAGAGAAACATGTATTGAGAAAGTGTACTTTGAAAATGAAAAGCAGTACAAGCACACACGTGGAATTCAACTTACCCGGCATGGATGGTGTCACAGACTGAACGATCCCTCCCATAGGATCCGGAACCTCCATACAATACCAAAAAAACACAAGACAACAATGACATTTGTAACATAACTGCTGGCCTCGCTGAATTGAGCCCCCCCCTCCCCCGTCATTACTTTTCACTGACATTCTTGTACCATAACCCCCCCTCCCCCCGTCATTACTTTTCACTGACATTCTTGTACCATAACCCCCCCTCCCCCGTCATTACTTTTCACAGTACCATAACCCCCCCCAGCCCTAGCTGGACACCCAAATATCAGTAAGTTGAAAAAATGAAATTCAACTTACCAGGCATGGATGATGTCACAGACCGAAAAAGACCACCGAGTTCGTTCTCTCTCAGGTTGGATCCGGAAACGCCACATACTGTTTGTTCATGGTTGCTCTCTCTCTCTTTCCACAAATGCACGCACACACATACACACACACACACACACACAAGAAAAAAGAAGCTACAGGTGAATACAGATCATAAAAATAAATGTATATTTTATTATACATAAATTGACTGGTGTACACACCACACACACACACACATGAAATTCAACTTACATGGGCATAGTAGTCACGATCCAAAAAGATCCAGAGTTCCCTCCCAGGTTGTATACGGAAGCGCCACATACTGTTTGTCCACGGTTGCTCTCTCTCATTCCACAAATGCACACATACACACACACACACACTAGAAAAAAGAAGATACAGGTGAATACAGATCATAAAAATAAATGTATAATATAAATTGACTGGTGTACACACACACACACATACATGAAATTCAACTTACATGGGCATAGTAGCCCCGATTGGAAAAGACCCCCCCCCCCCGAGTTCGTTCCCTCCCCGGTTAGATCTGGAAGCGCCAGAATAACATTTCAACTCCACGCACACACATATACATCGAGTGTGAAGCTCCACTACAACACCACAAAAACACAGACAACGACAACGACAATAACAATACATATTACAACTTTTGGGATGTTCAGGGAGGGGGAGGGTGGGGGGGGGAGCAGCCACAAATATCAAAGTCTGTGGTCTTTTACACAAAAGATTATGGAATATCAATGGGTGTGTTGTCATCTTTCTTCCACTCTCCTTCTACCTCATCCACCCGACTCTTGTTTTTCAATTCCCGCCTTCTCCGACCGCGAGGACGTCCAGAACTCGGAGCAGGAGGAGCCACTTCCTCTTCTTCATCACTGGAACCTGCTGCCTATTCGTGTTTCATCATTGGAAGACTCAGGTCCGGTATCCTCTCCTTCATCACTGGAAGACTCTGCTCCTGTCGCCTCATCTGCGTAATCGGGGTCGGTGACTGCATTCACATCTGGTCCTAGTAGTATATGTGGTAAAAACTTTTTTTTAATTTTTTTGAAAATTTGAATTTGTTCAAAAAACCACAAGCCACTTTCAAATCTCAAAACTCAATGAAATATATATATATTATAGCTAAACAGCTTACTCTATCTCAATATAGCTATAAATAAGTCCTTTCCACAACAGAAGCTTGCTATTTTTCAAGAGAAAGACAAGAGAAAGACAAGCTTACCTAGATCATCTTCTTGACTCCCATTTTCAGTATCAGAGTTGACGGGGTCTGGTCCACCAACCCTGATACAGGGCCTCCTATAGCCCTAGATGTCGTCTCCCTTCTCTCCGCTTGATCCTGAGTCGCTAGAGTCAACATCAAGCAAGTCTAAAACTTGCACCGCATTGTAACTTCTAGACGCCATCTTCCAAAAAATGACTTTGAAAAAAATTTTTTTTTGCATAGTTACCGAGGTCACACGACACGCTCACTTTTTTCCTATGATGTAATAAGCATTACCTAAGACTGTACGTAATAGGGAGGTCCCCAGTTGAACTGGCGATTTTATAAAAAATGGAGAAGACAGTAAGTCAAACCGCAAAGTCTTGGTCGGCAAAGAAGCGGTTGTTTCAATGTGTTATTATGGAAGGCTACTGAGCTCAAGCAATTTTTTGCTGCTTCTACAAAGCTCTGGAGATGATTGGATCCATAAATGAAGCTGCTGTGAAGACGGTAACTTTTTTTAAAATTCGACGGAGAACCGATGTTTTTTTTTTTTGCCGAGGAAGAAATAAACGCAACTGCTGTGAGGTATTGTCGAAGCAGTCCTGGCTGAAAGCTATTTTAGATGCTTCTCCAATGCATTGGGCACCTGTGTATGCAATCTGAAGGTTCTAGCTATAAAGTAACTATTTTTAAAAATTCGGAGAAGTCAATCGGTCTTAACCCGCTTTAAAGCGGGATCCGGAACGAAAGGGTTAACCATTCAAAATATATTTCATGTAGGTGAGCCATGAAAATTGACAGCATAAAAAGTGTAAATGGTATAGTTTAACAGAGTTAGGTTCTTTCTTATCTGACTCTATTCCTTTCTATACATTTTTGCATATTTTTTTTATAAAATAATATGTACTACAATCACACGAATTTGAACACAATAGACAAAAGAAATGACATATTCATAACTACTCTTTAGCTCTACAGTTTCCCACATTGAGTTTTTTGAGTTCCCAATAAAGTGTTTAGTGTAGTGTTTACATGTTTAACATAATATTGGTTTGCTGATGTTGAACTGCACCATCTAAACAATTCATCGGCACAATCGCCTACGTGCTCAAGGTGAACATAATGTAGGGGGAAATTTTTTTCCCTAAACGGAATATATTAAAGCTTCGATACCGCATCCAGAAAACGGCTAATGTATTGTTCTATTGCTTATATTTTTAGAAAAGAGAAGCTACTATGTAGCTAAGATAGTCGGGCTACAAATAAACTTGGCATTGGTGTGAACAAAATGGCGGGCTTACATATTTATTTTCAAAATACATAATAGTTATGGCTACATTTACATCCTAAGAACTAAAATTTATTATCTTATCATTTGAATATTCCTAATATTTAGCTCCATTGACTGGTTTATATTTCATATTAAATGATGTAATTTATCCTCCTGGAGCATCTGTTCTTCTGAGTGACATTGGGAGTGAATCACAAGGCCGTGGTGCTGGATCTACATTGAGATGTATCACTACTAATGTCAACATTGGTTGCTGTAGAGAACACGATAATGATACCAATCCTGTTCCATATGGAGGGCGTGTTGGAGAATGGCTATATCCTGATAATTCTATCGTTCCTCGTCCCGTTGATGCATTAAATTTCAGCAGGAGGGGGTATTTACAGGAAGTGCGTCTGACTGTAGAGTCTGGTAAATCTGCAGGACGACCAGGAATATACACATGTAATGTTCCAGACGGTGTTACAGGAGAAGATAGAAGAGCCACAATTTTGTTAGTGTCAAGTAAGTACAATCAATGTGAGATTTCATGAAATTCATACCTGTGTATAAATGTATGCATATATATTTAATTAGAGCCATAACCAGGGGTATACACATATAATTTCTCACAACTCAAGGGAATTAATATTTAAGTTTTAGTATGATATTTTTTCTGCTAACGGTATTGCAATTTCTTTAGCTTTGAGAGATTAATTCGAAGCTGTAATTTCTTTAAAGTTTAAGTTCAACAAAATACAACAAACACATGTATGACTGAGCCTAATCTTAATAGTATTGACACAGTTAGAAATCCTAGATTGGGCCGGCGGCATCAGTGTAGATGATACGGTCATAGCCATACCACGGTAGTTACAAGGATGTTTAATAATATAGTAATAGGCCTTAAAAATACAGCACCTGTAGAGTTATTGTTTGATAATTCTTTTATAGATTCTTTCTAGTATGAGTCTAGGTAACAATTTAGCTTTAGACCACCTAAGTTTTCCTTGTTATTCATATGAAAATATTTACGAACACAAGTTGATCTAGGATTGTTTATGATAGGCAGGACTAGGGTGTTAATTCTCAACACACTTCTTGGTTTTATTATACTGTTGTGCATCTGAACTACTGCAAATGTTTTGTATCAGACTATTTGTTGCATAATTTTGGACTATTTTTTCTCATAAATAAACAAACCAACTATATATACAACACACTATTATATGAGGTGGCTCCAGCTCTGCTGAGAATAAACTAATTTCATATAATTAGCACTGGATTTGCCTCTGATCATGCAAACTTTTTCTTCAATTTTGTGGGAGTGAATGTCATCTTGCAAGCACTAATCCAGCAAGCATTATGTTGCAAATAAGTGTAGGCACACTCCAAGAATACAATTATACATTATTAGAAATACGTACCTGTTTGTTTATATATGTGAAACATCTGGTTCTCACAAACACTGAATGTAAATTATAAGCATGTTTGTTAACTAAATAATAGTCTTTACTGGCTACTACACACATGGTATCACTGACTTGATGCTTCTGTATTGCATATTGCTTCATAATATTTATTTAATTTAATCATAATTGAAAAAGTTTCTCTGAGGTTATATTGGTAAAGTGAAGTGTTACTAATAACACTGACTAGGACGGGGCTTGGTTGCCACAATGAAGGAGAACACGGAAGGAAAACAATACTCGGAAAATCTACAGGTCGAATAGACGGAGAGTCTGTGGTCTAGCGCGTTGGTACGCACAGACTGTCACTGGTTCGCTACTGATGAAATTCAACAATAACCGTAATTCACAATATTATTTGTTACTTTACTTTTTCATAATAATGGTTGGGAAGGAAAAGCAAAAACATAGAAAGCCTAGCAGGCACGATACACGCCTTAACGAAAATAAATGATTGTGTGTGCAAATGACATGCGTGATAATTAGTGTTACTGTTTAGTCCTCAGGTGCTAAGGCCCGAACAAACACTAGATTGTTTTTCTAATTAAACAATACTAAATCGTGTCATCCGTGTGTATTCAGATATTAATATGAAGACTACTTGGGTAGCATTAAAATGGTATGAATTTTTTTTTCTTTTCTGTAAAGTCATTCTAGCAAGATTTGACAAAACTATTTACTATTCAGCAAAAAAAAAAAGAGTATATATTAGTCTGCATTGAGCTAAACATGCTGACTTTAAGACAATCTCAGAGTTGAGTTTCAGAAAGTATTCCTCTAACAATATTAAAAAAATTGTAAACCTTCTCTTGCAATCATCCTGATGTTCTTTCACTCTCTGTTTAAGCCTTCTAGTTGTTTCACCTATATACCACAGCTGCAGGTTACGTATACTATAGACAATAGACGATTCTGTGGTAATGTATATAGTATCTTTGACTTCACTAAGACGTGACCTTAGTGTCTTACCCGACTTAAACGCTGTTTTGATGTCAAAAGTCTCTACACACTCTCTGAATACTTTCACTCAATCCTGCTATGTATGGAATAGTAAGAATTAAACCTTTCTCTTGCTCAATATGTGTGTGATCTTTAGAAGGTAACTCTTTAGAGAATTCCCTAAATTGTTGCGTTGTAATAACCATTACTTTGAATTACTTTGTTTAGGTGTTTCTCTTCTACCTTCAAGTTTTCACTCATATTAGTAATGTTCCGAGCTCTCTGATATGCCATCTCAATATTCCTTATTATAATGAATAGGTTGATGACTTAAGTGAAGGTATCTATCTGTGTGTGTAGGTATTCTGCACACTGTAGAAGTAAGCATACAATTGCAATCTCTCTCTTCAATAACAATCCAGAAAATGTGGCTTACTATCGTCCTCTGATACCATGTTGAATTTTATAGAAGGTCTTATGGAGTTGAAATGGTCAAACAAATCTTTTTCAGTTCCTTTCTAACTATGTATGAAAGAGATAATATGTATAGATGACACCGTATGCATTTAATAATGGAACTGAAAAACATTTGTTGGACCATTTAAACTCTGTAAGACCTCTATCAAAGTCACCATGGAATCAAAGGAAGATAGTAAGCTACTAAATAGTACAATTTACTAACTTTTTTGTTGCTGAATTCTGAGCTTCAGAAAGTATTCCAGTAGCCATATTAAAAAAATAAAAAAAAATACACCAGTGCACTCGTAAAATGTTTTTGATTACAAGTAAATGAATATAAAAAAATGGAATGTTATATTAGATAATTGACTTATTAGAATGATATTAGTTATGTCCAATGTCAGGAATTCTCAGCTTTGACGACAAAAGGGTTGAAACTCAACATTTTAAATATATTTAAAGCTTTGTTAAATTCTATTAACACTTCAAATTTTCATTTGTTAAGTTATTAAATAACTTGTGTTCAGAAACTTTCCTGTTCCGGTCTCACCTACATTATCCTTATCATTCGTTAACTTCACACTTATCCTTAATGCAGTACTGAAGTACAATAATGTGTATAACTCTAATTCATTGTGCTGTACTATTAGCATTAACTTGTGTTATTTACTTTAGGTGTGGCAATAGTGGACTTCAAACCCGATATCTATCCAAGTGGTAGTACAGTAATTTATGTGCATGATATTGGAGAACTACAAACTGATTTCAGTAATACTAATGAAGTAGTGGCATGTAGGACAGACAAGAGACCTTGTTGTAGTACACCACCTAATAGGTTTGGTGACTGGACTTATAACAATGGAACAATAATTGGAAATCGTGCCAATAGTGGAATAGATTATTTCAGAAGTAGAGATGACAATCAAATGATTTATCTCAGTCTCAGAAGTTCTACCACTAATCCACCTACTGGAGAATTCTGCTGTGAGATACCAGATTCCTTGAATGTCATGCAAACAATGTGCATAAACTTAGGTAATTCCCGCATTTATTATTCAAGTTACTACTATAATACAACCTCATAAGTGCATGTACATAAAATTATGCAATTATTTGGTCTATTCTCAGCAAACAAAGTAAAATTTAGACTAATTAGCTCCCAAAGTTAGACAGAAAGCTTAAGAGAATAAGCAAACGAATGCAATTGCAAGTGTTTGTGAGTTGAAAGAAGACTTCATTATAATTAAGTTATAATCAGTTGATAAACAGCAAAATTTGCCATTGGATATGATATCGAATGAGACCATCTTGTGCAAGTTCTCATTAAAATATCTTAACACTTACTCTTGATTTTGCCAAAGCTGTTATGCTATATTATTAATGTCTAAGTAATATTAATAGCTAGTAGTAATAGAGTATAATTTACAGCAAAACTAATGTTCTTTGTTGATTTATTATGTGTAATGGTGTTTAGTATCTACTACTCTCAATATTGTCATAACTACACCTGGAACTGCTGCCCCGAGTGAAATGTACTCCTTAACATGCACACCATCAGTAGCATCAGGAGAAACTGTCTCAAGGATTGCCTGGTTAAAAAATTATCAAGAATTAAGGCATACAACTACGGGTACTTTTCTAACATATACTATTACATCTCTGACTGCTGGAGATAATGGAGATTACACTTGCAGAGTAGATGTGGGTAGTTTCAGCAAGATTCTCACGAAGTCATTGGAAATTTCTATAGGTAAGTTATATATTTTAATAAATGTATCCTCTTAACAAAGACAATATTAATACAACTGCAATATTAATACAATATTACATCAGAACAACCACTTGAATAATGACTAAAAATCAGCTTTAAATTATTATGAATAGAAGTGGAAGAGGCTATTTATTTATTATGACTAATAAAAAAATAATTAATTAATTAATTCATTCATTCATTCATCAGAATAATTTTGCCAAGATTGTGATGCTGTTAAACATTTATTATAATTAGGGTGAACTTTAATTCATCCTCTGGCTAAATTCTGAGAATTTGTTGTAGTTCTTATTATTATTCCTTCATACATTGTTCTTATAGTTTCTTGGTTTGCATTAGCTAATTTTTTTTTCTGCACACTGTAGAAGTAAGCATACAATCACACTCTCTCTCTCTTCAATAAGCAATCCAGAAAATGTGGCTTACTATCGTGCTCTGATACCATGTTGAATTTTATAGAAGGTCTTTTACGGAGTTGAAATGGTCCAACAAATGTTTTTCAGTCCTTTCTTAACTGTGCTTGAAAGAGATATGTAGGTGACAAAAAAGGAACTGAAAAACATTTGTGGGACCATTTAAACTCTGTAACACCTCTATCAAAGTCACCATGGAATCAAAGGAAGATAGTAAGCTATGTAGGGAAACTACCAGAGTAGGCTGCTACCAGAGTGTACAACTCAGCAGTTAATCTAGCTATTCAAAGCTTTACAGCAGCACCCAAGACAGATTTCTCAATTCTGTTTAAGGTTTGCTGTAATTAAGAATTCACTGAACAGCATGAACATACCCTGAGAGTTTACCTGCATTGCTCAGCCTTTATATAGAATGGCCAAACAGCACAAGCATGATTGAAGGACATGGCATAAAACAAGAGGTGTAAAGTAGAAGTATGGGAATGGAATGTTAGTGTACACTATTAGTGAATAGCTGATAATAAAAGTAACAGAATACAATTGAGTGTCAATGTCATAACAGTGTCTTTGGGAGATGTGGTAATTATACCACAAGCTACTAAAGAGTACAATTTACTCACTTTTTTGTTGCTATTCTGAGCTTCAGAAAGTGTTCCAGTAGCCATATTAAAAAAAAAATGAAAAAAAGGTACACCACCAGTGCACTCTTTTAATTTTTTTTTATTTCATGTAAATGAATATAAAAAATTGATTGGTCATATTAGATAATTGACTTATTAGAATGATAAATTAGTATGGTCCAATCAAGGAATTCTCAGCTCCAACGATAAAAGAGTTGAAACTCATCATTTTTTAAATACATGCACATTTGTTAAATTCTATTAACACTTCAAATTTTCTGCATTAAGTTTCGAAGTAACTTGTGTTTAGAAATTTTCCTGTTCCAGTCTCACCTACATCATCCGTATCATTCGTTAACTTCACACTTATCCTCAATGTGTATAACACAAATTCATTGTGCTGTACTATTAGCATTAACTTTTGTTATTTACTTTAGGTGTGTCAATAGTGGACTTCAAACCCAATATATATCCAAGTGGCAGTAGAGTGATTTCTGTGCAAGATATTGGAGAAATACAAGTTGATTTTGGTAATACTAATGAAGTAGTGGCATGTAGGACAGACAGGAGACCTTGTTGTAGGACACTACCAAATAAGTTTGGTGACTGGACATATAACAGTGGAACAATAATTGGAAATCGTGGAAGTAGTGGAATAGATTATTTCAGAAGTAGAGATGACAATCAAATGATTTATCTCAGTCTCAGAAGTTCTGCCACTAATCCACCTACTGGAGAATTCTGCTGTGTAATACCCAATTCCTTGAATGTCATGCAAACAATATGCATAGACTTAGGTAAGTTACAAATGTTCTTATTTAAGTTATTGTATTGTATATTGAATTTCTGATAATACTACCTCATAAGTGCATGTACCTAACATTATCCAAATATTTTGTCTATTCTCAGCAAGCCAAGTGAAATTTAGATTAATAATAGATTGAGTTTACCCAAACATAGACAGAAAGCTTAAGAGAATAAGCGAACAAGTGCAATTGCAGTGTTAGTGTGGTGAAAGAATACTTTGTTTTATTAAGTTATATCAGTTGCTAATAGCAAAAATTTGCCATTGTTATGATATCAAATGAGATCATTTTGTGTAAGTTCTCATTAAAATATCAAAACACTTACTCTTTTTTCGCCAAAGCTTTATACTATTATATTAACCTTTAAGGAATATTAATAGCTACTAGTATTAGAGTATATTTACAGCAAAACTAAAGTGCTTTGTTGATACCATTATGTGTACTGGTATTTAGTATCTACTACTCTCAATATTGTCATAACTACATCTGGAACTGCTGCCCTGAGTGAAATGTACTCCTTTACATGCACGCCATCAGTAACATCAGGAGAAACTGTCTCAAGGATTGCCTGGTTTAAAAATGATCAAGAATTAAGTCATACAACAACAGAGTCTTTTCTTACATATACTATTACATCTCTGGCTGCTGGAGATAGTGGAGATTACACCTGCAGAGTTGATGTGGGCAGTTTCAGTAAAATTCTCACAAAGTCCTTGGAAATTTCTACAGGTAAGTTATATATACTTATAGATGTATACCATTAACTACTGCAACATAAACTTGATACATTTCAAAAAACATCATTCAGTCCATTTTTAAAGTAAGTACATAGCTTAGCTGTTGTGACCATTCTGTATTTTGGCTTAATGTTTTACTCTCATTGCTTGAATTACTTGTGCAAGACTTGCTCGCCATTTGTGCTCAAGCACAACACTTGTATGTTAACAAGAACAACATTTGAGGCTTCAATCTAGTTCTTATGAAGGGTCAGAACTCGATAATAGCTTTACTCTTATTAGCACATTGAAACATCCATCTTAATATGTGACCGGATTTGGGAAAATCCGCCTAAACGCGGCAAACAATTTTTTAAAGTATCACCCGGTAAAGCCTTATGGGTCGATTTTTTGCGAAAAAAATTTTTATGGCAGAAATGGATAGACACCAGTTAGCTCTAGCTTATGACGCAGTTGTAAGCTCTGGCATGCTCTAGAACTCACACTAGGAGGCTAGAAACACTAGCCGGTTGGACTCGTGTACGGAGAATTGCTAAGAAATTATTGGCGGGCTTTTCACTAACAGCTGGGAAGAAACTGTAGCTAACTAATTCACTTGCTATGCTACATAATTCACATACTCACGCAATTCTCGTCATCATAGTTTCTTAAGGAGCCCTGCATTAAGCCTTTTAGCCTCAATCCGCCTTTAACCGGTTTATTCCGTAGTGTCCCGGAGACACGCAGTAATAGTATACGGACACAAGGCACGCCCCCTGACCTTAGCAACGCCTTTACCCGGCGTTTTTTCGAAATCAGCAATAATGAGTTTAGCAAAAATACTGAAGTGTTGTAGTGCGTAGAGCGAAGACGGCATGTGCTACAGCTTCCAAATTAGGAGGAAGGCATCCCAAGGTCCCGTGCAGCCTACTGGTAGAATAAATTAGAAAACTTTAGATGCCGCGTTTAGCCGGGTTTTCACAAATCCGGTCACATATAGTATCTAGTCTTTGTCAAATATTATGGCTATTATGTAAGTCTTATGGTTACATTCATGAACTAAAAATTTTACATACATACTCTGTCATTCCTCTTGTACCACACTCTTATCTATTCGAAGCAAATAATTCTAATACAGTTTTCATTTGTTATTAAAAAAAAAAAAATCTTAAACTTTATCAACAATTTATATTTAAAAATAGATAAGTAATTGAATGTCTTTGTGTCTACCTTTAAAATGTTATTTGAATTAAATTTATGTACAATATTTTTGGATGATGTGCCTAATAATATTATAATAATATGTGCCTTCAATAATATGCTTTAGCTATATCAACTTATATGCACTTAGATAATGCCATCAATAATTTTCAAAAACTTCAAGTTTGTCCCAGCTCAATTAATATAGAGGAAGTCACACAAAAAACTGTGAATATATTAACCAACAGATTTGGATTTCAACCCATTGGTCAGCTATTTAATAATTCAGCTAATTCCTGTCCAGACCTAAAAAATATTCGCTCGGGAATTAAATCAGGATATTACTGGATATATTCAAGAGGTCTTTCAAGCAGAAAATACTGTAACTTCCAATGACCTAATTTAGCCTTACACGATACTTAATATTTTTATTTTTTTATTGTTGTTGTGGATTTGTTTTGCACATTGTGTCCTAGTAGTTTGTGGAGAGTAGAATTTATTTACACACGTGGCAACAGGATGCAACAGATTTCAAGCTAATTTTCTAGAAATATCAGCTTGGTGAAATAATTCTGAAATGTATTGTTTATTACACAAATATGAAACTTCCTTGTTGTTTTTAACTTTAAAGTAAAAATTAATTAAAATGTCACTTAAGATAAACATCTAGTTTCAAAAATAATATTAACAAAACTTAGTACTTAAATTTGTTAAGTATACGTTTAATATCTAACACATCTATAGCACAATTTAAATCTTTATGCCTGATGTATACAAACATTTAGTATGTATATATATCAGTATGTTTCATCTCATGACTTCAAAGTAATTAATACATATTGTTTCTATGTAATACACCACAGGGACTTTACTAGTATCTCAATAATCTTTTTACTATTTGATTCAACTACTCTGCATGAAGCAGAACTACAATGGGAAACAAATTGTAATTCCTTTATGTGATTATTATGTCATAACAGGTAGGGATACCCACAAAAACTAATTTCTTATGGGCAGTGTCCGTTGACACCCAAAACAAAACCATAAATTAGTGTGTAATGTGTTGATAACTAGTTTGTTAACCTCTACAGCCCTGTAAATTTTTTTGTTAACTCTAATTACCAATATTGTTTACGGATTTTGGTATGGTTGTAAATGGACTCTTTTCACCGTGTGAAATAATACTACATTTGAGAAGTTTTAACCTAATTATATTTAGTAGCTTCCAATAATTAGCACTGGATGCGCCTCTGATTGCATGAAAACTTTTCCTTCAATTTTGTGGGAACTCATGCGATTGCTCAAGCAAACATCATATTGCACATAAGTATAATACACTCTCCCAAGAATACAACTATACTATTGGAAATATGTGCCTGCTTGGTTTATATATGTGAAACATCTGGTTTTCACAAACACTAAATGATAACTACAAGCATGTTTGTTAACTAAATAAAGTTTTTACTGGCTACTACACATGTGGGATCACTGGCTTGCTGTTTCTGTATTGCATATTGCTTGAATGTTGTTTAATATGATCACATATTGAAACAGTAACTCTGAGGCTACTTTGGTAAAGTGAAGTATTACTAATAACAGTAGAATACACAATTCACGAATTAATCATGATTAAACGAGAAGGTCGCATATAAAAGGGCATAGCCGGGACAGTTTTGTCACCAACTTCCAAGAGACCATTTTAGTACAGATTATACAGCAACTTGCGTACAAGAGCTGGGAAACAATGTCACATATAAGTTGTGAGCATCTTAACAGATAACAAAACAGTTAAACAAACAAGGAACAACAGAGAATACGGGCTCTAAATAGAGAAAGGAGAAAAGTAATATTTGCTATTAACGCAGCTAAATTCAACTGCAAAAGATATATACAACATGCTAGCAGAGTTCTGTAAGATACTCTTTATCTTCAATGAAGAAATACTTTGGTATACACATAGCACTAATAGATGGACTTGAGTATTACTCGCAAAAATGATTACATAATAGTTTTTTTTAAGTTAGGGCACTCATTGTAAATGTGGTGTGGATCGACTTGAAAGCTATAATGGAGGGTTCTCGTCATCCGGCTACTTTTTGAACAGGAAATGCATTAAAATAACTCAAGGAAATATTTTCTCCCTTAAGATATAGCATTTTTTGCTCTAAAACCCATTATTATCTTATGCACAGTACATAATGAATTTATCATTCATTGGATACCACAAGTAAAACTTGTCTGACTGACTGTATGTTCATCTTTAATAGCATGTTTTAATGCTATTAAATGCCAATGACCTTAAGATAAATAGTCCCAATAGAGGGTGGTTATAGACAACGAATGTTATTTTGTCTGCAATAATAAATGTATTGTCATGCATGATTTGCAAGACAGAAAAAAGGAAAGTATATTACATGTTAATCGGCATAACATTTCCAAATGTGTTTATTTTTTAATCATTAATAATTTCAATAATTTATTGCCATTTAATGCCCACTTATTTTACGTATTTAACATAATGTACTCAGAGTATAGTAACTTTTAAACCCTATATGAATTTGTTTCGATTTTTTAATATTAAAATAAGTCATCAGATACTGTGAGTCAATTGCAACTTTAGAGAATAGCTAGTGTAAAATTACAAAAATAAGAAAATTTGAAGATAATGTTGACTTTTTATAAAAATGTAATTTACATTAAGTTTTCAGTATAATTATTAAATAATTAATAGACATACTGATTTTTAATATAAAAAGCTAACATTAGAATCAAATGACTGCAGTATTTAAATGAGTAGTGTGTTTCAATAGTAAGACTATAATCTTTCCTTAATAAAAAAACACATATTTGTACTACTCAACTGCAGAAAATAAAGTATGGAAAACTTTGAACACATGGATTGTCAAAACTAATACATTAGAGATTTTTGTGGTAAGGAACATTCAATGACGACCACTGAGATTTTTACATGTAAGCTTTGCCTTTTCTTTCATCTCTAGGATTAAAAATTAAAATCTTCTGCATTCTCTGTTTTGAAAACACCTTGGGTACACTGCCTGGACAAAAATAATATATTTAGTGTGATGATAGGGCTTAAGTCATGTTATTGTTGTTGTTACTGCTGTTATTTTATATTTTTAGGAAACATTATGTTGTATCATAATATTATTTTAACTGGCAAGTACCCCGCCACACAGTGGCGCTTAAAGTACTACAAAGTAAGAATGCAGTAGCACAAGTTACTTAAGTTATTGGTTGCGGTTAAAGGTTTCCCTCTCAGGCTCTCTTTTTTCTAAACAATCTGAGCTTTTCTTATCCCCCACTCTCCTTTCTTCAGCTCTCTACGCCGCCTTCTCACTCGTCTATTATACCCACTTTTTAGTTACCGACTGTGACGACGCTTTACCATCCATGTAACGATGATGCTGTTAAGGTCATGAACTATTCATGAATACACACACCGTCGGTCGTCGTCGTTACTAACACACAAGCGTATTATTATATAAAAGATAATAGTAGTCTATCTTACATCATACATAAAATGTTAAAATTAGTTCATATGATGAGTTTCTTAAAAAACTAAAGAAATTAAAGCCTACAAAAAGAAAGACTTCGTTTGACTATTGATGAAAATGGGACTAGCTATTCTTTGCTTCTTGCCAAGTTTGCATTAAATCTGGACTAGAATGAGTCATCTATTCCATAAATTGCTATAAATCATTTATTATGACTATTAATGTGTAAATAGTTTCATTCACCATCATAAAATATAAATAAACTAAAAAAAGATGTGTATGTTGCACAAATGTGCAGATAAACAATTAATTAAGTAGAATTAAGTTTATTAATAGTATAATTCAATTCTTGTCAATTTTTTGACACCATAAGTAGCTTTTAAAGTATAAGAATACAATGTGTATTTAATGTACCTACTAACAGCTCATAAAAGGATTTAATGATAGTAATTATACTCATAAACATCTACTATACCATAATCTGAGTATTCCATAAATTTAAGGATTTGTTATGTAAATTTAAAATGCTTATTTTGATACATACATCAAACAATAATACAATACCATAATTTGTTTTGAAGTCGTTGTCTTTTTTTTATTTATAAATATAGTAGTTATAAACGCTCTGGATTCAAATAAAAAAAATGTGTTCTACACTATATAAGTCTCCAGTAAGTAAGAATCAAGGAGGGAAGGCAAGCAAGGGGGACAAGACTCCCTTCCCAACAAAGTTGTTTAAACTTATACAAACAAATGTACCAGTATTGGATAATACAGTTAACATGACAGGTTTAAAATCTAGCTAGGCTACAGAGCTAGCCTGGTGTTGTTCTTTGACAAGATTTTTTGGTCATAAAATTTCGGCTCGAATGGCCTTCTAGTGACTATAAAACATCAAAATACCTGGCAGCTTAAATACTGCCTTGAGACAGGCAAAATGAAGATATCTTGTGCAGCAGCATTCAGTGAAGAATCACTACAAAGTGACAGCTATGTGAAATTCTACACTGGTCTTCCGTCCTTTAAAATTCTTAAAGCTCTCTTTGATTTTGTGGCACCACCTGTACAGTTTTTAAATAAAAATCCTACAAAGCTGACGAATTTTCAAGAATTCATGATTGTCATCGCAAAACTTCGGCTTGATAGCCCATTACAAGATTTTGCATACAGATTTGATGTATCCTTGGCTACAGTATCACGAATTTTATTGAAATGGCTTACCATCTTGGATACTAAATTAATGTCTTTGATTAAGTGGCCTGAACGGGAAGTTCTTTGGAAATCTACTCCTGCCTGTTATCGTGCTTCATTTGGAAAGAAAGTGGTAGTGATCATAGACTGTTTTGAAGTATTTATTGACCGTCCATCGAACCTTTTAGGGAGAGCCTGTACGTGGTCCTCATACAAACACCATAACACAGTGAAAATTTTGCTTGGAATTGCACCACATGGTGTCGTGTCATTTGTGTCTGAGGCATGGGGAGGAAGAGTTAGTGATAAACATTTGACCAATCACTGTGGTATACTAACCCACCTTCTGCCTGGAGATGTGGTGCTGGCAGATCGAGGATTTGATATTTCAGAGTCAGTCGGACTGATGCAAGCCAGGTTGCACATACCATCTTTTACGAAAGGAAAAAATCAACTATCAGCTCTAGAAGTGGAAGAGACCCGGGCTATTGCAAATGTTAGAATCCATGCTGAGAGAGTTATAGGAGCTGTTCGTCAAAGATATACTATTTTAAAAGGAACTTTGCCAATAGATTTTATCATTAAAAGAGATCACGAAAGTATACCGCTTGTTGATCGGATCATACGTGTTTGTTGTGCACTAAATAACTTATGTGACTCTGTAGTGCCTTTTGATTAGATTTATTTGTTGAATGTTGTACTTCACTATGAAATAAATAAGAATATTATGGGAGAACTTTATACATATTATAATGGCTCTCTGAAAACTATAGGATTTTTTGTACTTTATAATAATAACATGGCATGCAGAAAATTATGTTAAGAAACATTGTACATGCAGTCAATAAAGATTCATATGCAGTCAAAGAATAATGAAAAGTTGCTATATATTTGTTTTCATGGTTGACTTTTTCTTTTGCCTTTTTAACTCAGGTAGCTTCCTACAAGAGGGACAATACCACTTTCCACGAGGAATAGTGGTAATCTGTAAACATCTAGTGTGAAACCATTCAATCGGACAGTTCAAATAATCACAAGCAATCATCTCATCTCCATCATTTTTAGAATCTTGACAATAACAGTACTTCTTTGTAGTACTGTTTGCTTGTGATTCTGATAGACTGGAACTTTCAGGAAATGATTCACTTGAAGGGCCTGGTGATTGTGTAGAACCACTAGAGAAAATTTGAGGTCTTGTGTACCATCTTCCAAGAAGTTCAGGGAGGATACAAACAGTAAAAAATTTAGTTGACTTTTTTACACACTGGGACCAAAATTCAGGATTAGCCATAATACGTTCAATGTGTATCACAGGTTTCTTTTCCTCTGGAAAAGTACAGACCACAAAGTCAGCATACTCCACCTCACACACAAAGATCTGTGTTTGAACTTGATAAAAATATGCGTGTGAGCGCTTCAGAGTTAGTGTGCCATCTGTATTCTTGTCCAAACAAAACTTCTTATCTTGTGCAATGCTGTCACTAATAGTGTCATTTTTATGACAGAATGGGCATTTAATTTCGACAACTCCAGGTGTGCAGCAATTACACTTCACTAATCCATCTGGAGACGCTCCAATGTGACTCCATGTGGGATTTATCACTAATCCACTATCATTCACTTCAAACCCAGCATGCTTTGCCATCATATGGTTCACATATGTATCCCTTGCACTCTTCTCATGTTTACATCCCCAAGAAGTTGCAGCAGTGATGAATTTAAATGCTTCAGGATAACAAATAGCCTTAATCAGACTTTGAGCTGGACTAGCAGGATCACTATGGCATACTGACTTCATTTTTGATGCTGTTACTCGACCAGCTCTATATTTAAACCATAAGTTCGACCCACTTTGATCTCTAGTAGCTTTCTCTACTGAGTCTGCCATTTCACTGGTCACTTTCACTTCCAAATCACAACAGGTATCCAAAAGTTTCAAATATCCCATTATTAAATATTCTTCTTTATAAAGTTCAGGCAAAGGTGAAGGGAAATTTGAGCAAGAAGTTTTGGGCTGGAAATCATTAGCATAAGGGAGGGTGACTGACAATATGGCGGGCTTACTTCTACATTCACTAAGAGTTTTATAAAATTTTTGAAGTTCTTCCTCACTTGGTGGACAGACAGCCAGAGACTTGCGTGGGCATTTGGCAGATGGTGTCAGATCAGCTAAAGCACAATCTATCTTCCTCTTTTTCCCTTTGGCTGAAGTAAAGTCAAAGTCCTTGACAGGGGCATAGGGAATACTGTTTTGATATGCTGGGATGACCCATTGACACTTTTCCTGTGTACACGTTCCTTTGCCACGAAGTCGGAAGGAAGTTTCAATGTAAAACAGTACAGCAGCCACATGTGTGCATACTTCCCCTAATCCTGCCATGCAGTTGCAATGGGCACAGCAAACTTCACCAGTACTCTCACATATGATCCAACAAGACAATGGTGTGTCATTACACCGCTGGGAATGCCTCACCTGTGTATAATAAATAAATAGCAAGTAAACCATTACAACAATATTATGTGTGGTAGCTTACCCTTCCTGTCACAACTATCTTTTGACTAACTGTCCATCCAGAAACATCCTTTACCCAACCACTAACAAATTGGTTGTACGCTTCCATAGACTTGTGAGCCTTAAACTGTTTTGCAGTAACAAAACTGGTTTCCAAGACCAAGAAGGAGACCAAATCAGAGGCCTCAACTGGTGGTAAATTCTGAGTAGCTGCTGAATCACTTCTTCCAGTTCCAGTTGTACCAGTAGGAAAGGATCCACACCATTCAATAACTGTAGTTTCTCTAAGTACCTGGTCCTGGCATTTCCTTCCAATCCTTCCGCGTAGGAAGACAGTCGTTTGGCTTCCATTATAGAAGTGAGTGAACGATGCCTGTACACCAGTCCACACGACAGTGAGCGGTGCGCGCGTGCCACTACGACCCTTAACCTGCATTACGTAATCGATGAAAACACTCTATTGGCGAGCGAGCGAAGCGAACGAGCAACTCTAAGATGTAATCTATGGAAATCCTGAATACGTGGTCGGTTAAACGCGTGGTCGTTTAAACTGAATACGTGGTCGTTTAAACGCGCGCGCGTATTCCAGAAATTCGCTCGCTCGCCCAACCAATGCTACACGAGCATTTTCTAGTATACAATACAATTAGCTAATACAGTAAAATTGGTACTATTATGGCGGGTGATTCGTGCCAAAATTAGACGCTCGCGTTTACGCCGGCTACGACCATGAGATGCATGCTAAAAGACCATGACATGCAAGCTAACCGAGCGTGAGATGCAAGCTACTAGCCTGAGATGAAAGCTACTAGCCTGAGATGAAAGCTACTAGCCTGAGATGAAAGCTAATGGCGTGAGATGAAAGTTACTAGCTTTGAGAGTCGAATTTGAAGAGTGAGATTTAAGTTTGAGGCGCTAGATGCAGGCTTTATCTATGCTTTAGCTAACTAGCTATCAACACGAGGTGCAAGTTGGGAAGACTGGACTAGCTTCTCCAAGTTTGTCGTTGTTGTTTCTGTTGATACATCAAGAATGGCTACATTCAAGGAGTTTCTGGAGAACTTTGTGGGACTTTAAAATTTTCAAGCTACACCAGTTTTACAGAATTTTGTGTGCCTCAGACATTGAGGATAATGTACTAGAAAGTGTAAGTCAGTGTCTTTCACAACTTCAAGAATTGCAAAGGAGCCAACCAGAAGTTGTCAGATATTTACCAGAACTTTTATGTGGAGGGCGTGGCAGACCAAAATTTCATGTATCCTCTGATCAACTGGAACATTTATTAAAGATTGGATTGAATTGTTCTTCAATTGCATCATTACTTGGTGTGTCACTTCATACTGTTCGCCGTCGAATGTCTGAGTTTGGGTTGTCAGTCAGAGAATATTACACCGACATCAATGATTCACAACTAGATTTCATTGTGGAAGGAGTCAAATTGTCATTTCCCAATTATGGCTATCGAATGTTACGAGGACATCTTCGGGGTCTCGGTATCATTCTAACCCAGTAAATATGGCTATCGAATGTTACGAGGACATCTTCGGGGTCTCGGTATCATTCTAACCCAGCAAAGGGTAAGAGAGTCCTTGAATAGAGTCGATCCATGTGGAAGTGCTGTTAGGTGGGCTTCTTCTATTCAGAGGAGGAGATATCATGTGGAAGGTCCATTGTCACTTTGGCGCATTGATGGGAACCACAAACTTATAAGGTAGCTACAACAATTTTATTTAAAGCCTTTAATATTAAAACTTTGGAAAGCACAGAGCAAGTTAAATTTCTACTGAAACCCAAGTGATACAATATGTACATGTTCATAATTGCACTACATGGCCCTAGCTATTGGTACAAATTCTTATTGGGTGTACCGTGGCTAATAATTTCGCTAGCTAACTTTTTTCCCATTGCTGTTTTTTTTATTATCTCTCTTTGTTCTATCTGATTTGCTTTTTTTTAATCTAATACTTTGAAAGTAAAAATTGTGTTGTTACTAAAAAGCTGTTCAAACGATGACCATGCAGTTGAGCACATATACTGGGCAATAGAAATTATTGCTAGGTTTCTGTTTGTTGTTTGTTTGAATTAATTCAGTTTTGCTCAATTATCATTATTTTTTTTATTTTTTTTTTATTTTTTTTTATAGCTAAGCATTCATTTGAAAATAAAGTTAAGGAAAAGTAGTTATTAACTAATTGCCAATAGTGGCTACATCTAATGGTTAGCTATTGATGTGGGTTTTTTTTTCTGTTCTCATTTTTTTTTTAACCCCTTACTTTGTGCTTTTCTCACCCTCTCCTCCTGTTGCAACCATTTTTTAAAAGGTTCAATAACTTAATTCACAACTTTCAGCTCATGCTACTTATTCATTTGTTAGATGGCGGCTGGTAATTCACGGAGGAATGGCTTGCCGTCTCGTGTTCGTTGTGACAAAGGCGGAGAAAACACTGCTGTTTCAGAATTTATGCTATCACACCCAATGAGAGGAGCAGGAAGAGTCTCAGTGATAGTTGGAAAGAGCGTTCATAACCAAAGGATTGAATGTTTGTGGAAAGATGTATTTGAAGGTGTTTCACTCTTGTACTACAACTTATTCTATTATTTAGAGAGCATAGAAATGCTGGATCCTTCTGATAATGTTAGTTTATTTTGTTTGCATTATGTTTTTATTCCACGCATTAATCAAAGCTTGAAGGAGTGGAGAGAAGTGTGGATCTGTCATCCACTGTCTTCAGTGAATGGGAAAACTCCACTGCAGCTTTTTTATACTGGACTGCTGAAATTCAGTAGAACATCACAAACATGCATTGCTCAAGAGTTGTTTGAAGATTTGCCACCTGTAAGTTTATTAGATTATGAGCTTAGCATTTTGGACTTGTGGTCTATTAGCTAGAATCTAACCAGCTAATGGAAATTTATACTGTATTTTAATGTTCATAATTGTGTGCAATTATAGAATTACTTCTGTATACTGTACAGGAGGAGGTAGAGATATTTGGAATAGACTGGGATGAGCTCTTGAACACTATTGATGATGACAACACCATACTTGTGCCAGAAACTGAATGCCCTATCAACTACGACCATCTATCTCAATCTATTGACCCTCAAGCTTCGAGTGATTCGTATGGAATTGATATTTTTTTAAAAACTGTTGAACTAATAAACAATCAATTATCTAGCCAGTAAGTTGAATGCAGAAACAATGATCAGAGTTCATGATTTTTTATAATATTTTTTTTTCTTCTTTTACAATTGTCCGAAACCTTGAGAACACAAAATATAAAAAGTCATTCTTTCTTTAAAAATATTATAATCCTCTGGAAGGTTTCTTGGTAGCCTGAAAATCAGGCTGCACGTAGACACTGTTGGCACCATTAAATCTGAATCAAATTGAATGGTTTTTTCAGCATGTGGAAATCCAAGTGGTGGAACGCAGTCACACCCAGTGAGAAAAATGAAGATGTCCTTCAAACTAGCCATGCCTTCTATACCATCTGCAATAATAATGATAGCAGGAATATTTCAACGGTATATTAAATACAAATAACATATTATGATATCAGTTTAGACATTCTGGCTAAAGACTGTACATTTGTAGTTATCATTGACATTATATTGATCGCATAAGTAAAGTAACAAATTGATATCCCTGATTGTATTTTTTTTATAGCAACCATTAATTAAAATAATATGTCACAGTGATGAACAGTAGCTACACTTGACAGATAATAACTTGTGTGCTACTAGTTATCACACTAGTCTCGCATAGCCAGACCCTTTACCAACCGTAACCGCTAAGCGGGGAAGGAAAGGGTCTAGGAACATACAATACAACGACTTGTTCAGCAGCACCCCCAAAATTTGCGCTTAAACAACTTAACTTGATTCTTTAGGGTCTGGCCCGCCAGACTACTCAGTACCGTGCGACTAGAGCATCGGCTTGTCACACTCCATAAGGTAAAGGGTCTCACTGGTAGCGGGTTAGAAAAGTATGCGGTGAATCACAGCTATTCGGTAAGGGATGGCCTTTTCTAACCCGCTACCGGTGAGACCCTTTACCTTAGGGAGTGTGACAAGCCGGTCGCACGGTACTGAGTAGTCTGGCGGGCCAGACCCTAAAAAAGAAGGTAAAACCTGCTACTGGAGAGGGAGTGTGACAAGTCGATGCTCTAGTCCTTCGCATGGTACTGAGCGCAGTTAATCTTTTTATTAGCTAGAATAGCGGATATTATTAGATTTGAACGGAGCGTACTTCGGAAAGGCGACTCCGTTAGTCTAGCGATCCTTATCCGTATCATCCTTACCCGTATCATCCGGGGAAATTTGATTGCTTACCCCTTAAGTTGATTGGAGCATTTAATCATGAATTATGAGCATAAAATAGCATGCAGTTGAATTATTAACTAATTTTCCAGTATTGGTACTCTTGTACATTATAAATTTCAAAAAGCTTGATTTGTGGAAGGTGGGAAGTGTCTTTGGCCCCCTTGCTGATCCTCTCTTGGTTATATCATTTCAAATAAACACAATCAGTTTTGAATCTAATATCACGGATCTTAGGCTCCAATATAACAAAGTAACCAATGACAATTATCATAAACAATATTGTCTTTCTTTATTTGGCATTGAATTGAGATTCATATTAAACATGGGTATAATAAAAGAATAAGGCACTTTAGCATTTAAGCTTATATATTTTCGTTTCACTTAAACTCAGAGAGTACTAATTGAATGTACTTACTCTTTTTATAATTAAACCATGTACTTCTTTCTGTTTCCCCCTAGAAATGTTTAGTATGACTATGCAACATGTACTAAACAAGTCTCTTATACAACAGTATGTGTACCATGTTAATGCTATAATATACGCCAGTGTACAATGTCTCTATTTCTAAGGAAGTGCAGTTGTTTATACCCTACCCCCTACTCCTAGATTTATTTTCTGTACGACCATATTCTCCAAATTGCCGCATATCCTATGTAGGAATACCGTATTAGTACAAAAACAACCTATTCTGGAGTACTTTCTCGATGCTGACTTGAGATTGGCATTGCGCGTAAAAGGTGGTGGTACATAAAGTTATTTGGAAAGGGATCGCTGTCTTGCAGTTGTCTGTCAGTGAAGGGGGTGTGGTGCGCCCGTTTTCTTGCTACCTTTGGTAATTACTTCCTTTGATACGTAACAATATAATATATTTGTAGTTGATGCTCTCGTTCTAAAATCTTACTGAAAGATGTCACATAAAAGGCATTTTCTATGGTTGCTATTTGTTCAAGTGCTTCTTTATGGCTATACAAATTGTCAAGGTATGTTAACTAGCTAGGTAAATGTATGTTGTTGTTCGTTGTACGGCCTATTTCGAACGCAAGTGACATGAATATGAATACAGAGCAGCAGCAAGTAATTGTGCTGAAGAGTTCAATGTCAATCTGCTGGATAGCAACGAACAACCTGGCATCCTGATTCAGACAGTCTCAAATGTTCTTAGTCTTACAGCTCTGGTCTCTAACTGATATTGTATGAGAATGATTAATAGCTAAACTCACATAATGTCACCTGACCTAGTCCCTCCATACTACTATTTATTAAATTGCTGAGTGTCCATTTATACATTTTATCAAATATACTTACTTTGTGATAAAAGAGTCTAGGAGAGCATATTATCACATTTATACTTATTTATAGTATTATAGCAGAGACTAAGACTGCATTTTATAAACTCCAACACCTACAAAATGTTTTCATTGATGAAAAAAACACTAATACATTTTGGCTGTTATAAGTAAACATTCTTGAACCCTGATAAGTGATCACTTTCTTCTAAATGTGAATCTTATGAACACTTATTATGAGGAGGAAGCAAACCTAATGTTTAAGTCTAAATAATATGTAATGTAGCTTCAATTTTTTCAAAAAAGCAAGTAGAGTAGTATTTTAACCACACCCACTGATCACACCCATTTAATACATCATATGTCCATAGTTATGGCTTTAGAAAATATTATGCCAGCAGTGCAATATCAGGATAGCTGGAAACCTAGGGAATAGTATTCTAGGAGGTAAAAACTGTGACAACACCCCTGACCAAACCCATTTAAACAATACAATAATACAGCTTGAATAGGGGGTAGACTGATGTGGTGTTTTTTTATCAAGTAGCTAATTATTTTACCAAAACTATAGGTGTAGGGGCTTTTGGGGAAGTGATGTTAAATGTAATAGTGTTCTTACAGTTTAACTGAACAAAACTGTTATCCACACAATAAATAAACAATATTTAACTGTTTGCATTATAAAGAGAGACAAATGAAAAATGTTTTCTAGTATTTATTGTCTTATTAATTTGCAGAGTTATTCTTTAGAATTGGATCAAGAACTCTTAATGATGGAGATTCTGTAAATATTACTGATATCGGAGGTCAACCTTCTAATCGTGAAGATCCTGGAAATACATTAATATGTGACACTACTAATGTCAATGTAGAATGTTGTAGAAATAGGGAGACTGGAATGGGAGCTATTGGGAACTGGTATCCTCCTACAGGACCTCCTGTTATTTTCATAGCTAATTTAGGACAGACTACAGATGCATTATATAGAGTAGTGTATACTCAACAAGTTCGTCTGGCAAGTATTGGAGCTCCAGTTGGACCACTGGGAATATATACATGTTCAGTACCTAATAATAATGGAACACTTGTCAATGCAACTATTAATATCATCAATTCATTATCTGGTAAGTATTGCAGCTAGTGTATTTGTTTGTTGCTGTTTTTTGTGTTTTTTCATATATTATATTGTACCTAGTTGTTTTTTTTGCTTTGTGTTGTTTCATTTATGTGTTGTTGTTGCATTTGATGATGCAAATTTTACTTCAAAATCTGCTGTTAATTCTTTCGTTCCGGATCTCGCTTTAAAGCGGGTGACGACCGGTCGGCTTCTCCGAGTTAAAAAAAAAAGTTACTTTATAGCTAGAACCTTCAGATTGCATACACAGGTGCCCAATGCATTAGAGAAGCATCTAAAATAGCTTTCAGCCAGTAGTAGATGGCCTAAATATTATTCAATTTTCTCAATCAAAAAATGAGGGGAATTCCAAACTCTTGGTCTATTTAGTGATATATGGTTGTTATGGGGTTTTCCCAGCCAGCATCAAGTTAAAAAAATAAAACCGTAATACTCTATTCCGCGGTCGACGATTAGATTTTTCCACGCGTGTCCAAACAATTCAGGAACGAGAGGGTTAATTAGTTAGTTGAATTATTCTTTCTCTATTTTCATATTCATACACTATCATGGCCATGTAATGTCTTCCATAGTCTCACATTGAATGCAATTAAATAGGATAACAGAATTTGATAGGAAAATAATCCATACAAAGTATTAGTCCATTCACTGGCATAAGTGCCCTAAGGTACCAAGCCTTCCTACAGCATTTCTCTGATTTTTTAAATGTCAATTGTGTTTCAATGTCTTCATGTATTGCTGTAATACTTCTTACAATTAATATTAAACGAAAAATTCAATACATTTGATTTTTCAAAATTTTCAAAAGTAAATATGGCTACTGGAATGCTTACATTTAAATGTCAGTCTTCCAACAAAATTATAGTTCAAGGTTCTGAAACTCAGAATTTATCAGCTAGAAGAAAAAAATAGAATAAAAAATAGCTTATAATTGTCGTGTTAACACAGTGGTCACTTGAATATTTATGACCACCAGTTCAGTAACACATCTGAAGATTTTATCTTCTATTTTTTTTTATAAACACATTTTTCGGCAATAATTGTATTTTTAAAGCAAATTAAGACAAACTTAGTTACTGTCACGCAAAGTAAAAGTATAGCAGTCCACAAAGAGATGAGCTAAACATTCGGATTTGCCGTTACTAATGGTACCAGCTGAAGTTTAATTTCTGATAATTTCAGAGTCCAACAGGGTTCAGATAGAATGCACAACATAATTCACCTTCAAGTTGCTGAGTTCAGTGTACTAGAATTGCATGTTTTAAAAATTCAGGTAGATTGATGCCTAAAGGTAAGCATTTTGGTAGCCACTTTAAGACAGTTTGTTTGGAACCCTATATTTCAAAATTGTAAAACACAAGATTCCCGTGCACTGGTTTCAATTATTTCTTACAGGAAGTTCTAAACAAGAAATAAAAACGTTATATTAATAATCAATTTTTTTTTAAAAAAGAATTGAGAGCATTCTAATGCCAAGAATTCTCTGTTACACCAGTCAAAGCATTCCTTGCCCGTGAATGGGTTAGAGGCTAAAATCTGACTTATTCTAATCTGGAACTAGAAATGTCTAGATCTATTAGAAAGACACCACATGAATGATAGAAAAAATTTATCTCATAAGTAGTTTTCATGACCAGCATGTATAAGACATACTGTCTAGTCTTCATAGGTAGATTCAGGCAGGAAGCCAAAAGCCCATTCCCTCCACCTGAATCATGCCCATGGACAAATTTTAATGCTGAATTCAAAAGCCCCACCCCCATGATTCTAGTGGTGATCTAATTATGACTTTATTACAGCCACGTGCAATTAGCACTTATACATGAATACCGCTAAATGAATAAGACAATAATGACCTCAATTCTTTTAAATATATTATAATCAATTGATTCAAAAATATATACTTCAATCTGTTTGTACAGTTACAGTGAACTCTGTCACTGTAACTCCACTAAACCCTACTGGAGTAGCTGGTGTAGATGATGTTACTCTCACATGTACTGGAACTCTATCAGGATCTGCTATAGCTAGAGTTCAATGGACAGGACAAATGATGCGCACTCCGCCACTGGCTACAGCTCCATCTTCTATAGTCAGTGATTCATTAGTACTAACTCAAGTTAGACAATCCTATGCTGGAACTTATACATGTACTGTAACTATTGGAGCATCTATTATGAGTAGATCTGTACCATTAGCAGTTACAGGTGAGTTTGTCATTTTAATATGTGATATTTATTTCATGCTGCTCAACACGTTTAGCTCCAGCTATACCAATCTCTATAATGGAGAGCCAGTCACCTGTTGCTCTTCGTGACTACATACTCACATGTGCAGCAATACCTCCTTCTTCTTTGGAAGTGACTTCACCATCATATCAGTGGAGAAGAAATGGACAAGTTGTACCAAATCAGAATAATAGACAATTGAACTTGAGTCCTCTGCCACTGACTGAAGATGATGCATATTATACTTGTCAGTACACAGCCTCTTCAGTATATTTCAACAATGTGGATATTACCAGTCCTACACATACAATAGAACTTATGTGTAAGGAGTTATAGTAGTAGTAGTAGTAGTAGTAGTAGAAATAGTAGTAGTAGTAGTAGTAGTAGTAGTAGTAGTAGCAGTAGTGGTAGTAGTAGTAGTAGTAGTAGTAGAAGTTTCTTACTTCAGTCAGCATGGATTATTGTCAACTATCTATGCACTGCACTTTATGATTGTATATAATTTCCATCAAAGTATAATAGCACCTCAATATACCTATTTTTTTAATATGTAATTTCTGGGGAAAACTTTGACATACCTATATTATTGTTATGTCTTTAGTTGAATTATTAAGCAGTCCTCCTACAAACATACAAGGAACAGTTCAAAAAACTTCAGTGATGCTCACATGGACTCAGCCTGATATTGATGAAGTGCAAAATTACATCATAAGTTACACTAGAACTGCAGGATGTTCTGATGCTTCAAGTGGGAGCCAAACAATCTCAGGATCCATGAGGATGTATACTCTATCTGGTTTACAAGAAAACATAACTTATGACATCACAATAACAGCAAGGAATATTAGAAATAGATTATCGTCTACTGAATCTTTCACTACTCTAACAGCAAGTAAACTATATATATACATGTATATATTTATCTTAAAATTTTCACAAATTGTGGTAGTGTATATTAAATGTTTTAATAAAAATTGAATACACCTGTACAGCTAAAAACCAAATATATGTTATAGTTTTCTTAACATATAAACTGCTTCTGTAATGCAATGTATTTGTAGTTCCAAGTGGCACAGTTCAAGGAATATCATTAGAAGATATGAACTTCACTAGTATTACTATTTCATGGCAGCCAGTGGATTGTCTACAGCAAAATTCTGCAATTACCGATTACAAAATTCGTTACACTGAAACTTCTATTACTACAGGACCAATAACAACTACTGATTCATCATTTGTAGCTCCTTCATTATTCCCTGGCACTTCCTACACATTTCAAATAGCAGCTGTTAACAAAGATGGTGATGGGCCATATCAACAATTCATAGCATCAACTCAGCCACCTACAGGTATGATAATATTGCAAGAATTCACTTAAATAATCATTTCATATTTTTTCTTAGGTTTTCTATTACTAAAAGGTCATTATTTTCCTAACAACAGTGTTATAAGTATCAGTGATATTGGAGAAGATAGTAAAGCACTGTACTGTTTCACTGATGAGTCTCAATGCTGTAGGAGTCAAGATAATTTTATCCCCGGCATTAGAGAATGGTACTTTCCTGATGGAAATCCTGTAGGAAATAGAATGGCCAATACTATATCTAGAACCAGAGGACCTCGATCAGTCATACTTCATCGTGACAATGTACTTGCACCAACTGGGATATACAGATGTCGAATATATGATGAGAATACTTATGTAGGGGTCTATTCTATCAATGAAGGTAGTAAAATGTTATAATAAGCAAGTCATATAGCCATATTTTTTTTATTACATACGGACATATAGTGAAATTAGTTCAATACATATTTACTCTAGCTTGAGCTTAGTGATATTTTTTCCTTACAAAAAAGTTTAGAAGAAAGATTATATAAATTGCCATAAAACTTAAAAAATGTGTTTGTTGCACTATAATTCTTAGTAAAGAGTGAACATTCAATATTATACCATGCCATTCAAGTTGTAGTAGTCCTAATCATTTTTGTATATATACAAGTAAAGATGTGATGTTGCTTGAATCTAAATTTGCAATTATGCAGTATTCTATATCTAACAATAGTGATATAATACATTATTGTTTCTGTGTTTATTCATTGTTAATCTTTCAGGAATGCTTAACATTCAGTCTCTATCATACAACACCACAACTGGTGTTGTGACTTGTATATCTACTGGAGGTCCTGTCACTAATCTAACTTGGAATAGAAGTGGAGGATCTTACTCACAGAGTAAAATAATAGTGAATACTGTCAGTGCCACTTACCACAACCTTCTATACATATCTGGTAATACACTATCAGATTATACTGGGATCTTCAGCTGCACTGTTAGTAATAGCAGAGGCAGTATATCTAGGTCTACTAACAATTATAAGTGTAAGCTCAGTTTTCTAAATTAACACTTATATTGAAGTTTGTTGTGTTTATATTCAAAGTTATAGGACTGACTGGAAATGAGAATACATATGATACTAAATCTATAGCAAGTGTGATTTGTTTCACTAACTTCACTGTTGTCACCATGCGATGGCTAAATATGTCAACCAATTTTTCTTTTACAACAAACCAGATAAAAGACAATGAGTTAAGTCTAACTTTAGATGATCCCATTTCTCAAGAGACTCATGGAGCCATGTTCACTTGTGAAGTAGTTAATCAATTGCCATCTGGCAAAAACCAGACAAGTACAATAGAATTTGTTATCAGAACTTCAGAAGAATGTAAGATATTATTTGACAAACTTTAGTGACATCATCATATTTACTGACAATGTATTTGTGTAGTATCAGGTCCTGTGTCTACGCTTATTATATTGCCTACCAGTGATACAAGTATACATATAACTTGGAGTCTTCCTAAAGTACCAAATGGAATAATAACTGCCTATAGCTTGACTTTGTTAGATCTTAAGAATAACAATGTGTTATATATGGAGAACATAATGGAAACTGCATTATCTCAACCTGGACTAGGTAAGATAAATTCAAAACAAAAAAAATCTATGTATAGTATATTTCTATAGATCCTGGAGTTCCATACCAAATCAGTATAGCAGCAGTAAACAGCAAAGGTTCGGGTATGCCAACAGTAGAGACATTTTTTACTAAAGAATTAAGTAAGTTATTAATTTTTTAAATGAGTAACTTCGTGACATATTTATTGACAATTGATAGGACCTCAAGTTTCTCCAACTTTGAGTGACATTCAACGAAAATCACACAAGACTATATCATTATCTTGGACAACACTATCTCTAATTGAAGCACGAGGTTTTGTTAGTAATTACACAATTAGATATTACACACTTTCTGTAATTATTAAAAGGCAACAGCTTAATGCCATGTCAATAACAGTAGATGGTAATGTGACTACTACAATAATAGAAGGTTTAGATGAGACATCATCATATTCAGTACAAATATCAGCAAACAATGGAGCTGGTAATGGAGTATTCAGCATACCAGTGCCTGTTCCAAGTATGTTTGTAGAGATGTGATTGAAATTACATTACACATTAGCTTAAGATTTAATTCACTATTCACACAACCTTTTGGCTAATATGAGGTAATGTAACTTTAAACACATACAATTTATAGCTACATTTTCCTCTACCAGAAATTATTTTAAAATAAAGGCAGGTAGCAATTGTTTTAGTAGAAGTAGTTGCACCAGTTGTTGTTACAGTCATCTTTTTTATAATGAAGTAAGCTGTGATGTATATTAGTTGAACTCAGTTCAAATATAAGAAAATACTCTAGCAGGGAATTGGAGTAGGAGCCTGCCCCTAACGGTATCATTGACAGGTATCTTTTTTAACTTAACAAAAATTTTTAACCTAATTGAACAGATAGTCATAGCAATTCATCATGCAATATTAAGCTAGAAGTATTATCTGGACACCCATTTTAACCCCTAGTATCGTTCATACCAAGGTACTCTCAACCAATTAACACCCTCCTAACTAAATATGTCATGTAAGAGCCTTCTATTGAAAACAAAAACTGAGTTATGAAAACATCCCATTTAAAAACATGAGAACTCCTAAACTTGTGAGTAAATCTTGTCTAAATGCACTTATTCAAATTGGCCTAGCCACAACAGCAATGTGATACAAATAGTAGAATAATTAATATAACAACAGTTTCAATTATTATCTCCTGGGAATCATTTTATTTTTTAAATTTAATTTTAATATAGCCATACATACATACATATATTGAAGATTTATGTATACACACCAGTGACATCTTATGAATGTTATAGAGAAAGCCAAATTGAACATTTAATTAGTAATATTTACAGTAATAGAAATTGACAACAAGACAGTTCATTAGTCTAATATTAGTGATTGATAGTCTGCTTGGCCCACCTGCTGCAAAACGTTTGTAAGAAGTTTGTAGCTTAATGAAAATATGAGGAATTCATAATAATAATACCAGATTGTGACATATTGCAAAAGTTTGTAAATACAGTATCTTTTCTCAAAATTTGTTATAGTACTGAACTGAATATACAATGTGTCTATGATGAAAAAAAACGGTGATTGAGTTGAAATTGAGGATATAAAATGTGTGTATTATTATATAGATATTGCCACAATGCAGTCAGACAATACTAGGAACATAAATATTACAGTTGTGGTGATATCTGTACTGGTTTGTCTTGTCCTCATCACTGGAATAATATCAGCTACAATTATTGTAGTATACAAAATGAGAGGATGCAGGTGAGAGATAACTTTTATATACAGTGTCGTAATTTTTTTTTTAATTCTTGAAAGTTTTATTTAAATTATCATATGCAAGATAAATAAAATTGTGTATTGTATAGCATTTTAACGTTATAATAATGTACTGTACTAACATTAAACAAATTTTTTTTTGACATTCTCTATTCAGAAGAACTATTACCACTAAAGCAGCCACTGACCTTACAGACAGTGAATATGAAGTAATTGACGATAGTGAAAATAAAAGTTCAATCACGAAACATAAATTAAATCTCAAAGAAGACATCAATATGAGTCACTGTGTTGCTTATGGTGAAATCAAGACAGCAGAACCAAGTCATGAATCCCCAAACAGTTTTGAGAGCAATATTTACGAAAAAGTACAATGAAATAAAAATAATCAGCACAAAAAATGTTACATTTTGTCATGCTTCATTTAACATTTTAAATTAAATGATGATCATTACTATTGTTTTATAAATCGGTTCAAGTTTTTTTGTTGTGATTCTATTAGATTATTTAGCTAACTTTACACTGGTGTGGACTAATTTTACAACACTGGTTTAATTTATCTCAAATTTGGACACAGAATTTTGCATAGAGTTATTACTTGTGCTTAGATAACTATATGTTTCATGAGATTATTACAACATTTTGATAAAAAAATTTTAGGGTCCTTCAAACTTAAATTATGACAAAGAAACTATATCACAAATATTTTAAGAATGCAGTATCTGCAAATGAATTCACAATTGCCACAAAACCCTTTTTTATAAATTATAAATATGCGTGTTGTGTTGACTAGAGGGAGAATGGTCACTTCATCACATTAATCTACAGAAAGAAAACACACACTGATCGCTATCTGAATTATAAATCAAATCACCACCCTAGAATTCTGTCAGGAGTAGTCAAGGGTTTGTGTTCTTGAACAACATCAATATTGATTGCTAAAATTTGAGCAGTTACAATCTTTCGCAGCACACTAAGACTAAGACGTTATATGCATTTTCAATCAAACTATAATCGGAAAACCTGGTAGTGTTCACTATTTAATGTAATCTTACTCTTATCAGATGAGATAAATATGTGGGTAGAATAGAAATTTGTAAAAAAAATTATTAAATAATAAGACATATAGGCAACCACATGCTAAAGTGGGCTTGCTACAGTGAATTTCGTAAAGTCTGAGGACAATTTTTGCATTTTATTTAGTTGGTAATTACAAAAGTTTCTAAATTGTATTAAGTTAATCATAGAGATGGCATTGGCAGGAACTCCATGGTCAGGACAGCCAAGGTAGTGGAACAAGGTGACATCATGACATTTAATTAGACGTGGTTTATAATATTATTAATTCCTATATAAGTAGCTAGTCATCTTAAACTATAAATACATTATTTTATGTAACCATTTTTAAGGCAATAAGCTTTTTTTAATTTGTTATAAAAAGTAACATCAGCTACTTCATTAAGGAGTTAGCTATGTTATTTAAAGCATTCAAGAAGCCACACAAAATCACTAAAACTATCTCATGAATAATTAAACTAAACAAGTTGTATTTTTCAAAGAATTAAGTAAGTAAATAAATTAACCATCAAACATAATATCAAATTTAGTCGAATAGCATCTTCTGCAATGGCTTTATCTTGGGAGCACCTAACCCTTTCTGATGCTCGAGGATTTATTACAAGCTATACAATACTTTATTATGTCACTACTGAACAAAAGAAAAGGCAAACACCTAACACAATGTTTATAATAGTGTATGGAAATACTACTAGCACTGCTATTATATGGACTATGACACTTCTGCTTATTTAGTCCAAATATCGGCAAACACTGCAGCTGGAAATGGAGTACTGAGCATACAAGTAATTGTTCCTCTACCAGGTATTAATTTTGATTGTTTGATTAAAATAAACTTGGTAATATATCAATATCAACAATCAACTAGTTGCTATTATAGATACATATTCTTTTAATTACTAAATTTTAATAAGTGGCAAAAAACTAAATTTAAATGTTCACTTAATAAGAATTTAAGAATTTTTTCCCTATCCCTGAATATTTGCAAACAACTGTCATGCAAAATAAATGAAGCATATTACCAAGTTAAGGGCAAGCACAATATATTTTTCAGTAAGAACTCTTCGCCTTAGAGATATGACCAAAATCTTAATTACTTTCTGTTGTGGGTGTGGCTTAGTGATGATGTAGATAGGGGAACAGTTGTGCTTGGTTTGCTTAGCTTGGTACTTAGCTTGAAGGAATCTGGCCTGTTTGTCATAAGCTGTAGTTGGCCACTGTTCTGCCTCTGACTAATGCAAGCCTACAGCCATAAGCTTACTAACAAACCAAGCACATCTGTTCCCCTATCTACATTATCACAAAGCCACGCCCACAACAGGAAATAATAAAATTATTGGTTATATCTCCAAGGTGAAGGGTTTTTAGATAGAAACTTTCTTCTGTATTATATTTGCATATAAAACTATGTAGAGAAACATTTCATCTTGCTAGCCCTTTAATGCTGTGAAATTTATAATGTATATTAATAATGCATGTGATAAATAGTAATGAAACCAATGAACGTAGAGAAAAATATTTAGGCCTACTAATTAAATATTGAATGTATAGTTTAAGTTTCTCAACTATTTCCAACTTTCCTTACTGTTCTAATATAAATTGTATTGTAGAATTAGAGAAGATTTCTAGTGTCATTGTTGTTTCTGTGGTGATGTCAACAATAGCTGTAATTATTTTTATATCTCTGACTGTGTTTGTCCTTGTATTGCTGGTGTACAAAAAGCGAACAAGATCGTGAGTTTCTTGCTATGTCTACACAAATTATTCTAAATAAGGAATTAGCTATTAATAAATAAACACTTTGACAATGTTATTGTAACTTTAAATAACTAGAACTCAATTTAGTACTTGTCTATGTCAATGGCTTTCTAGTATTTTGTGAGTTCTGAAACATTCTTGATGTGTAGCAAATGTATTAAGTTGACAGTTACCTTAAAACAATAATAACCTATGTAAAAAAGTATAATTACCAATTAAGTGTTGGAAGGGATGAAACAATTGACTGACTCACTGGTTAACTGACAGAATGGCAGACCAACTGGTTATCTAGAAGCATATTAAATAGTATTTTCACAATTGGTAAAAGATTGCAGTTCAATTTTTGTACTTGCAATAATGCGGCTCATAATTTAATACTCAATAATGAAAACCAGTCATGATTATACCATTTTGTAAACTGGTACCCTCAATAAAATTTAAGTAACATCAATTCGTAGATTTCAACTGCTAAATAATATACAAAATTTTTAAGAACTTTTGTCATAATCGCTTTCTACTTTTGGTATGCATAATAAATGCTACATATATAATATGTGGATATAATTATTATTGGTGAGTGAGCGAAGTGAGCGAGACATGTAAAGGGGTAACACAATTGAAAATCGGGGAAATTTGTTTGTTTATATATATATATTATGTTTGGACGTACATATGTCATTTTGTACTTTGACCCTCTCGTATTTTTGTGTTAGCTCGGTGTTCGACCTCATCCCAAACTTCACTAAACAGAATCCTATAGTTATCGATCATTATCCGTATCATTCTAGAAACTGAATTGTTTACCGCTTTGAATTCCTTTGCGGGTGCAGTTAAAACTCAAAAACTTGCGAGAGTTCCATTTCTATTCGAGTTAGTGGCAGTGGTAATTTAATAGCTATTTTTCAAAGTTATAAGCCCTACCCAACAGTATTTACTTGAAAATTCATTGTCCACTAGACTAACCATGAAGGTAAGCCTTGTGTAGGTATGTTCAGTTAAGTGTGAAAGTATTGTGAGTTACAACTATTACTTAGCTGTTGCAGGGAAGTATCAAGCTCAATCAAAATAGAGAATGGAAATCTTCATTTGAGATACTTGTTAATCTACATCTTTTTTTTTATTTTCTTCAGTATGTATTTAAATTTACAAGACATGATTATAACAGCAATGAATACTAGATATACATTATCAGCGACAGATATGTTGTGCAGCATATGGTGAAATTACTGCCAGCAAATCAATGATGGAAGACAACTATCAACCTGGAGACTAGGAAACCATTGCTGTACACAACATTTGAGTTTAAGGTTTTAATTAGTCTTTGTCAATGTGTTTAAATTATTGTAACTTGTGCTTTCTGTCCATTTTCCATTTTATTATTTTTTACAATAATTGAGAAATTAAAAGAAAGAACAATGGAGTATACAAGGATAATGCAATGCGAGATGAGACAAATAAAATAATAATGTCACAATTAATTAAGTCTGTTTAAATGTATAACTGGGGGGAAATAACCAGGACCAGATATTGCAAGTAATACACTCAATTTTATAGCCTCTTCTAAACTCCTTTAAAATGATTCATCCAATGTTTTGTTGGGTCTACAAAAATAAAAAAATTCATTGAAGAGTTATCCTGTGCCTTAGTAATAATTTGCTGAATTTGAATGAACATTTTATTAAATATGAAGAATATTAGGGCATTGGAAATGTCACAGATTAGAAATCATCCAATGTTGCAAGTATTTGTATTTATTGAGATATTAGTGTATTAGAGAAGTCATATCAAAACAATTATTTTTTTATCAACAAGGTCAGAGAGTGTTGTTAGCTAGATAGCTAAAACTAAAACAAAAAACACTCATTTTGGGGTATTTACTTTTTGTACGAAAATCAAAGCTATGTTACAGGAGAGCAAGATAAAACAAAAATTTTATATTTTAGAACGCATCAAATCATATTAAAACAAAAAAAATTATGCGTTCTTTAGATAGCCAATTCACTTTGAGTTATGCAATAATAATTGAATTGCTATATAATCTTATACTGTAACTACATTATATATGTAACATATTTTACAGCAAAAGCTAATTTTAACTTGTTAGTGAAAATTTGCTGTATCAGCTAGAGTTCTGTTATTTGAAAAATATAAGAAGCCACACATCACTAAAACTATCTCATGAATAATTAGACTAACTCACTCCTTTCAAGTTGTGGAACTAATTTTTAAAAGTAAATTAAAACTAAGCCTTCAAGTTCATTTATTTAGTATGAAAAACTGTGTCTAGAATTTCATGTAGAAGGAAATCTAGTCAAAACACTAAGTGGAAATAGCTAGGCATGCCTCCACTTTAATAATGCATGTCTCTATCATGATTATTAAATCCTTGTATTTCCCCCTGAAAAATATAAATTGTGTACTGCTTGTATCACAACTCCAATAAAATAGTACCTACCTTAACTAATGCTTAAATTAAAAAAAGAACATAATATGTTGCATTCAATTAAATATCCTAAAATTGTGTGCACTTGAATTAGATTGTATGGCAAATATTAAAGCCAGTCAGACAGCCACATGAAAATGAAAGTAGCTGGAGCCCCGCCCCCTGGAGCAAATAGCTCCTGGCCCACTACGAGATTCACAAACAGGAAGTTAAACATTCTAACAACGACAAAAAGTCAATACAGATACAGGAACTGACGATCCTCAAGAGAATGCTCGCAGATTATAACAACAAACCACCATAAAAATGAATGCAAAATGCACCCGTAAATCGCCTTAACCGCGGCTAAAGTGGGAGGGGTTCAAAGCGCACTTTACCTGGGTAGTGTACCCTTGGGCGGGAGAGAATGTCCGTGTTAACTTCTTTTCTCCAATTTTGTGGACTTCTTTTTGTACTTCCCTCCATAAAAAGTCAAGGTAAGGTTGGTACTAATGCTTTAAGGGGATATGACCAAACATAAGGAAGAAGTTAGAGAAGGTTAGTTAGGTTCAATCACAATGTCCATCTTGCTGGATAGCTATGAAAAACCTGGCATCCTGATTCAGACAGTCTCAAATGTCCCTAGTGTTACAGCTCTGTCCTCCAACTGATATTGCATGAGAATGATTAATATCTAAACTCACATATGTCACCTGACCTAGTCCCTCCATACTACTATTTATTCAATTGCTGAGTGTCCATTTATACACTTTATCTACTTATAATATGATAAAAGAGTCTAGGAGAGCATATTATCAAATTTATACTATAATAGCAGAGACTAAGACTGCATTTTAAAAACTCCAACACCTACAAAATGTTTTCAATGATGAAAACAACACTAATGTATTTTGGCTGTTAAAAGTAAACATTCTTGAACCCTGATAAGTGATCACTTTCTTCTAAATGTGAATCTTATGAAAACTTATTATGAGGAGGAAGCAAACCTAATGTTTAAGTCTAAATAATATGTTATGTAGCTTCAATTGTTTCTCCTCCTCCCCCCCCCCCCCCCCCCCCCTCCCAGAAAAAGCAAGTAGAGCAGTATTTTAACCACACCCACTGATCACACCCATTTAATACATCATATGTCCATAGTTATGGCAGGCCAGCTGTGCAATATCAGGCCAGCTGGAAACATTCTAGGGAGTAGTATTCTAGGAGGTAAACTGTAACAGCAACCCTTACCACACCCATTTAACATACAATATTAAACAATACAATAATACAGCTTGAAACATTCTAGGGGATAGACTGTGTTTTTTTTATCAAGTGTAACTAATTTTTTTTCCAAAACTATAGGTGTAGGGGATTTTGGGGAAACACTGATTTAATTTAATTCTGCATTACTTTACTGGCTTGTCTGTTCTGTCAACCATGTTAAATGGTACAGTGTTCTTACAGTTTAACTGGTAAGCATTATTTTCACATGATTTAATAAGTTTTTGTTGTAATAATAAGTGTTAAGGACATTTATTAGCTATACAAAAATAGTTCTCCACACTATAAATAAACAATATTTAACAACAATTTGCTGACGTTGTTTGCAGTATAAAGAGAGACGAATAAAAAATGTTTTCTAGTATTTATTCTCTTATTAATTTGCAGAGTTATTCTTTAGAATTGGATCAAGAACTCTTAATGATGGAGATTCTGTAAATATTACTGATATCAAAGGTCAACCTTCTGATCGTGAAGATCCTGGAAATACATTAATATGTGACACTGGTAATGTCAATATTCAGTGTTGTAGAGGTAAGGAGAGTGGAATGGGAGCTATTGGAAACTGGTATCCTCCTACAGGACCTCCTGTTGTTACCTTAGCAAATTTAGGACATACTACAGACACATTATACAGAGTAGTTGCTGCTCAACAAGTTCGTCTGGCAAGTATAGGAGCTCCAGTTGGACCACTGGGAATATATACATGTTCAGTACCTAATAATAATGGAACACTTGTCAATGCAACTATTAATATCATCAATACATTATCAAGTAAGTATTGCAGCTAGTTTGTTTGTTTGTTTTTGTTGCTTTTGTCTTGTTTCATATATATGTTGTTGTTGTTTTTGATGATGCAAATTATACTTTAAAATTTGCTATTAAGATTAATCTAGAGAGCTGAATTACTCTCCTTCTATTTTCATACTTCATACACTGTCATGGCCATGTAATATCTTCCATAATGGTTCTAACAATGTTCAACAAAGTTGAGTAACATCTAGTAAATTAAACATAACAATGCAATCTTATACTCAATTAATATCATAATTACTATAATCATTTAAGTTCTTTCCATTAGTTATAGCTGATACTTTGACTGGCATAGTAATAAATACTATCTGAGGCATAACACAACATTCTTGTATGTCATCAAAACTGCTAGTTAGTTCATTTATGTAAAATGCAATATTATTGTAATGAAGAACACTATTAAAGATGGGGTGTTTGGATAACTCAGTTTTGGTGTTAAGTAGGAGGCGCTGCCTGGACACCCCAGTTTTACAGCTTTATAATGTTACCATAGTTAGTTACAGCTAAAAGATATTTGAAATGGAGAAAATAAAGGATAGAAGCTATTATTATATATGCTCATTTGGTATAGTATGTATGTGTTGTGGAAGTTATAAGGGCTCAAAGTGGGGTGTCCAGGCAGCGCCTCCTGGCAAACACCTCACGAGGTGTTATTTAAGCACCCCGTTTTAACAGTGTATCTGAATTTATTGAAGCAAATAAGGAGCTGTCCTTAATGCAAAAAAATATCAACTAAGCAATCATATTGAACTGATGTTTACTCCATTAATGTTTGTAGTTAGTACTGTCTCAATATCTCCTGCCAACTCAGAAGTTGTAGCTGGAGAGTCTCTTACTTTAACATGTACTGCTACTATAACTGGTAGAGGCGGTACACCATCATTTACTTGGACTGGTCAAGTATCTCGTGGTCCACTGCAAGGTCAGGCTGTTCAAGGAAGTACAAACACATTCACAGATATGTTGAGAATAGAGAGAGTGAGCCAACACAATCCATCTGTACAATGTATGGCATCAATTAGCAGTTCTACTCTAATGACTTCAGTCACTTTATCAGTGTCAGGTAATTTTGTTATCAATGTATAAATTCTATATTTCATAGTATTCAATGTTACACAGTTCCCCAAACATCAGCCATCATTACAGAGAGTAGAGTGCCAACAGTTTCACTCAATTACATACTTACTTGTAATGTGAATATTCCATCAACATTAGTGATAGTATCATATTCATGGATGGAGGGAAATACTCTATTGACAGGACAGAATACTTATCAGTTAGACTTGAGTCCACTACTATTAATGCGGAATACAACACAATATACCTGTCACTATACAGCTACATCTACATATCTTTTGAATCCTGTTATGGGAATGAGTCCCTCCCATCAAGTACTAATTGTTGGTAGGTTTCACTGAACTGTATAGTTAGACTAATTCTGAAAGTTATATTTCATTTCATGAATGTGTGCAGAGAATTGATGCTTGCTACAGTGCAAATAGGATAGGATGTTAATCTGATAGTAAAATAGTCCATACAAAGTATTAGCCCATTCACCAGTATAAGTGTCATAAGGCACCAAGCCTTCTGTCAGCACTTCCCTGACTTTTAAAAGTTAATTGTCCAAATATTTATTCAATCTTTTTGTTTTGCTGAAATGTTGTATTTGCTGTAAAAAAATGTAGTGAAAACATCAATACCTTTGATTTATCAGAATTTTTAAAAGTTAATATGGCTACCAGAATACTTATGTTTAAATGTCAATCAGCCAATAATTATTTATAGTATGAGGTTCTGAAGCTTATAATTTATCAATTAGCACAAAACAAATAAAATAATAGTTTAAAATTCATGTCACCTCACTGGTAATCATTTAGACCTTTCACTTGTAGTATATTAATAATCATCAGTTCAATAACATAAAAAAGTGTGGACAGTTTGTTATATTTCTAACTATATAGTTATTTTTATGCAAAAAGTACATATAGTAGTCCACAAAGAGAAGAGCTAAAAATGCTCTAACTTACCGTTACTAACTGTACTAGCTCAAGTTCAATTTCCGACAATCCCAGAGTTGCTATGAGGGTTCATACAGAATTCATAACTTATTCACCTTCAAGTTGCTAAGTTCTGCGTGCTATGAGAAACATTCAGGCAGATCCATGCTCAAATGTAAGCATTCTGGTAGCCATATTTTTTTAAGAATTGTGAAACAAAAGATACTTTGTGTACTTATCTGAATTTTTTTTCTTACTGGAAGTTCTATGTCAAAAAAATGAATTAAAAAATAAGAACGTTATAATTATTAACTAATCGATTTTTTTTAAACGAAGAATTGAGAGCAGTCTAATGCCAAGGCGAAAATTTATCTAATTGAAAACTGGCTTATTTTAAATGGACCTACATCTGTTACAAAGACACCACATAAGCGATAGAAAAATTTTTTAACACTCAAATGATTTTCATGACCAGCATAAACAGAATATACTGTATAGTAGTTAGATTCAGGCAGGAACCCAAAAACCCATTTCCTCCACCTGAATCATGCCCATGGACAAATATTAATTCTGAATTCACAAACTTTACAAGTATATTGCCCCACCCCACTGCCTCAAGTGCTGATCTAATCATGACTTTATGTTATACATCTCTTTGAAGGACCATATAAAACTAACAATTACAGCCGGTAAATAGCACTAAATGAATAAGACAATAATGTCCTCAATTCTTTTAAAAACACTCTATAACTCCACGCAACCCTAGTGGAGTAGCTGGTGTAGATGATGTTACTCTCACATGTACTGGAACTCTATCAGGACCTGCTATAGCTAAAATTCAATGGACAGGACAAAGAATACATACTCCACCACTGGCTACAGCTCCAACGACTACAGTCAGTAATTCATTAGTACTAACTCGAGTTAGACAATCCTATGCTGGAACTTATACATGTACTGTAACTATTGGAGCATCTAGTATGAGTAGGTCTGTATCATTAACAGTTACAGGTGAGCATGTGTCATTTTATAGATGAAATGTAGTTCATTATAATATATCTACATAGTTCCTCCTATACCAGTCATTATAATGGAGAGCCAGTCGCCTGTTGCTCTTCGTGACTACATACTCACCTGTGCAGCCACACCTCCTTCTTCTTTGGAAGTGACTTCACCATCGTGTCAGTGGAGAAGAAATGGACAAGTTGTACCAAATCAGAATAATAGAGAATTGAACTTAAGTCCTCTGCCACTGAGTGAAGATGGTGCACAATATACTTGTCAGTACACAGCCTCTTCAGTATATGTCAACAATGTGGATGTTACAAGTCCCATACATACAGTAGCACTTACATGTAAGTGTTGATTGAAATAATAGTAGTATGAGGAGGAGGAGGAGGAGGAGTAATAGCTGTAGTAGTAGTAGTAGTAGTAGTAGTAGTAGTAGTAGTAGTAGTAGTAGTAGTAGTAGTTGTGATTATACAAGTTTCTTATTTCAGTCAGCAGGGATCATTAACCAACTATAGACTGCACTTTATGATTATATAATTGTTAGTAATTATCATCAAAGTTGAAAACCACCTCAATATACCTGTTTCTTTGAATATGTAATTGCAGGAAAAAAATTAACATACCTATACTGTTATGTCTTTAGTTGAATTATTAAGCAGTCCTCCTACAAACATACAAGGAACAGTTCAACAAACTTCAGTGATGCTCACATGGACACAGTCAGATATTGATGCAGTGCAAAATTACATCATAAGTTATTCTAGAACTGCAGGATGTACTGATGCTCCAAGTGGAAGCCAAACAATTTCAGGATCCATGAGGATGTATACTCTATCTGGTTTACAAGAAAACACAACATATGACATCACTATCACAGCAAGGAGTACGTACTAGAAATAGAATTTCAGCAACTGAATCCTTCACTACTCTAACTGCAAGTATGTTGAACTAATATAAAAATGGAATTGGATGCAGGAGAATGTTGTGAAGTTTGTTAGCTTAGTATTTAAGCTACTGCTGCAAGCACAATCATAAACATGGTCTATCGAATGAGTAATATTCTGTGGTATCCAAGAAGTAGTATAATAATGTACTGCTCATACTTGAATACAGTAGTAACAAGTTTCATGGGCAATGAACACATACATACCCTGGGTTAACTGATAACCCAATTTGATAACTACAAAAACAGGTAATATGGAAAAATATTGACTTAAACAACATCCAGCTTACTTTTATGCATTTCGCATGTGCAATAAGTAGTAATCCCTGTATAGTACTCAATTATTTACAAATGACACACCACTAACATAATTTAAATTATTTGTGGAATGTAAAAAAGCACATACATCTGTTCTACAAAAAGCAAATATTATTTCAATATTCTTAACTTTCATAAACTGCTTCAGTAATGTGTTGTATTTGTAGTTCCAAGTGGCACAGTTCATGGAATATCATTGGATGATATGAACTTCACTAGTATTACTATTTCATGGCAGCAAATGGATTGCCTACAACAAAATTCTCCAATTACAAGTTATAAAGTTCATTATACTGAAGCTTCTATTACTACAGGACCAATAACAACTACTGACACATCATTTGTAGCTACTTCATTATTCCCTGGCACTTCCTACACATTTGAAATAGCAGCTGTTAACAAAGATGGTGATGGGCCATATCAACAATTCATAGCATCAACAGACCAATCTACCGGTATGTTAAATATCTCAAAACTCATTTTGCTAAGTAATTTATTCTTTTTTAGGTGTATTATTACTCAAAAGTCAAAAAAAAATCAATTTGGATTGCTTGTTTAAAAAAATTTAGTAATATATATCAATATCAACAATCTTATTAAACACTCTTTGTACACTAATTGCTTTTATAGATACATGCTATTTTAATTACTAATTTTTTTTAAAGTGGCAAAATAACTCAATTCAAATTTCCACTTAATAAGAATTTAAAGAATGTTCCACCTATCCCAAAATATTTTCCAACAATTGGCAAGCAAAATGAATGAAGCATATTATTACCAAGTTAAAGTGCAAGCACTATGAAAAATTTCTGTACTATTTTTGTTGTGTTCTGGTAGTTTTTATGTATAAATATCACCCAGAAAAAAATTATAGTCAAGAACTCTTCACTTTAGAGATATAACCAAAAGCTTATTTACTTCCTGTTGTGGGTGATGATGATGTTGTAGATAGAGGAACAGTTGTGCTTGGTTTGCTTAGCTTGGAGAATAGCTTGAAGGATTCTGACACATTTGTTATACCACCCATTCCAGTCTCTGATACGCTGTAGTTTGATCTCTATATCTTCTGCCTCAGACTAAATCAAGCCTACATCCATAAGCTTACTAACAAACCAAGCACAGCTGTTCCCCTATGTACGTTATCACTAAGCCATGCCCACAACAGGAAAGTAATTCAATTTTTGGTTATATCTCCAAGGTGAAGGGTTCTTAGATAGAAGTTTTCTTCTGGATTATATTTGCACATAAAACTACCAGAAAATAACAAAAAAAAAGTTGAGAAAATGTTTCATCTTGCTTGCCCTTTAATGCTATGAAATTTGTATGTCTATTAATAATGCACGTGATGAACAGTAATGAAACCGGTGAGCATTGAGAAGAAAATTCAGGCCTAACTAATTAATTATTCAATGTAATGGTTTGAATTTCTCAACCATTTCAAACCTTCCTTACTGTTCGGATATAAATTGTATTATAGAATCAGACAGAACTTCTAGTGGCATTGTTGGTGCTGCAGTGATGTCAACAGCAGCTGTAATTATTCTAGTATCTCTGACTGTGTCTGTCATTGTATTGCTGGTGTACAAAAAGAGAACAATATCGTGAGTTTCTTATTTATGTTTACACAAAATAATTCTAAAAAAGTAAATAGCTACTAATAAAAATACTCTTTGATATTGTTTAAAGATGTCATTGTAACATGAATACTAAAACCCAATTTATTGAAGGTTTTGATAATAAATGTATTATTATATTTCTATACTAAATAGTTCCAGCAATAGTGATATTAAAGAAAAAGATCATAATTATGAAGAAATAAATAATGTCAAGAAAAGGGCTGATCTCAAGCCTGAAGAGATGGAGATGACAAGCTGCGCAGCATATGGTGAAATTACTACAAGCAAATCAACGATGGAAGGCAAATGTCAACCAGGAGATTATGAAACCATTGCTACTTAACAATTGACTTTAAGTGTTTAATTAGTCATTGCCAATGTTTATATTATATAGATATATAGATATATAAACATTATACAGCTTGTGCTTTCCATCCATTTTTCGTCGTTGTTGTTTTTTTGTTGTTTTTTGTTTTTGTTCTTACAACAATTGAGAAAATTTAAGGAACAAATAATGTAATAATAGCAAATTTTCTTGTTTTGACAGTCAATGAGAATGACTGAATCAAAAATAATGTAGTAAGGATAGTACAGTGCAAGAGCGAGACTGATAAAATATGATGTCACCATTAATTAGGTATATTTATGTGTAACTTTAACAGGACTAGATATTGCAAGTAATACACTCACTTTTAGTAGCCACTTCTAAACACAGGAGTAATGAAAAGGAAAGTATGGTGCCTTGTGTGAGAGCTATAAAATAGTTCCTGGCCCACAAATAGATTCACACCAGTAAGTTAACTATATTCTAACAAAACAAATTCAATACATTTGCAGTAACTGACGATTCTCAATAAGAGCGTACTGTAGGTAATAATCAACAAACCATAAAAATGAAAGCAGAATGTACTCTCTGGCAGACCCCTTGCGCGAGTATGAAAAACTCTGTCTAGAATTTCATGTAGAAGAAAATCTAGTCAAAACACTAAGTGGAAATAGCTAGCCATGCCTCCTTTTTAATTATGCATGTCTCTATCATGATTATTAAATCCTTGTATTTCCCCTTGAAAAATATAAATTGTGTACTGCTTGTATCTGCTACCAGGGGGCGGGGCTCCAGCTACTCACATTTTCATGTGGCTGTCTGATTGGCTTTAATATTTGCCATACAATCTAATTCAAGTGCACAAAAATTTAGGGTATTTAATTGAATGCAACATTATGTTCTTTTTTAATTTAAGCATTAGTTAAGATAGCTACTATTTTATTGGACCTGTGATAGCTCCTAGCCCAATACGAGATTCACAAACAGGAAGTTAAACATTCTAATAACGACAAAAAATCAATACAGATACAGGAACTGACGATCATCAAGAGAATGCGCGCAGATTATAACAACAAACCACCATAAAAATGAATACAAAATGCACCCGTAAATCGCCTTACAAGGCTGAAGTGGGAGGGGTTCGAAACAAACCTTCCTGAGAGAGTGTTTGGGAGTACTGCGGTACCCTCACTGGGGGGAGAGAATGTCAGTGTTAACTTCTTTTCTCCGATTTTGTGGACTTCTAGTACTTCCTTCTGTAAAAAGTCGAGGTAAGGTTGGTATTTATGCTATCAGGGGATATGACCTTAACACCGAAATAAGCTATAATAAAAGTTCAATGTCAATCTGCTAGATAGCTTTAAACAACCTTGCATCCTGATTCAGACAGTCTCAAGTGCTCCAAGTGTTACAGCTCTGGTCTATAAATGATAACAGTTAACATTTACAGAATGTTTAATAGCTAAGCTCGCATATGTCACCTAACCTAGTCCCTCCTTATAACTGTTTATTTAATTGCTGAGCATTATGTGTACGTTTACTCACTAATAATTGTCTAGGACAACACATTATCAAATTTACAGTATAATAGAGACTAGCACTGCATATTACAAAAATTCCAACTACATAATGTTTTCCATGATGAAAACATCACCAATTTATTTGGCTGTTTAAATTGAACATTTTAATAACACTGATAATTGATCACCGTCTTCCAAATGTAAATTTTGTGAATACGTAATTTAAACAGGAACCAAAACTGGCATTGGAATCTAATTAATATATTATGTAACTTCATTCAGTATAACTTTACCAGTCGTATGTTCTGTCAACCATGTTAGCTGTAGTCGTGGTATACACAATAATATTCTTACAGTTTAATTGATAAGTTTCATTTTCACATATAAGTTTTGTTATAATAATAATTAATGTTGGGTGCATTAATTATACCATAATAGTTCTCCAAACAAAAAAAAAATAACAATAATACGCTGACATTGTTTGAATTATCAAGAGAGACAAATGAAATATGTTATCTGGTATTTATTGTTTTATTAATTTGCAGAGTTATTCTTTAGAATTGGATCACGAACTCTCAGTGATGGAGATTCTGTAAATATCACTGATATAGGAGGTCAACCTCCTTCTGATCGTGAAGATCCTGGAAATACGTTAATATGTAACACTACTAATGTCAATGTAGAATGTTGTAGAAATTCAGAGAGTGGAATGGGACCTATTGGAAACTGGTATCCTCCTACAGGACCTCCTGTTGTTACCTTAGGAAATTTAGGACAGACTACAGATACATTATACAGAGTAGTGCATACTCAACAAGTTCGTCTGGCAAGCATTGGAGCTCCAGTTGGACCACTGGGAAGATATACGTGTTCTGTACCAAATAGTAATGGAATTCTTGTCAATGCAACTATTAATATCATCAGTACATTATCTGGTAAGTAGCATAGCTAGTTTATTTTGTGTGTGTGTTTTGTTTTTTTGGTTATTTTTTGGTTATTATTTTGATAAGGCAAACTTCACTTAACAAATCTGATGTTTAAAATTAATCTTGACAGCTGAATTCTATACTATCTGTTCTCATGCTTCATACTACTGTCGTGTCCATGTAATTATATCTTGCATAGTGGCTCTAAAAATGTTAAACACAGTTGAGTACCATCTAGCAATTTCATATATCATATATTCAGTTCTATAAGATCACTCCCATCATTTTTAACAGTATTTTATTTTACATTAGTGTAACTGATTCTTTGACTTGCATAGCATACATGTACTATCAGAGTCACATTTTGTATGTCATCAAAGATTGCAATTTACTGTTCATTTATGTAAAATGCATTATAAGATGAAGTAATATATCTGAAGAACTTATTGAAGCAATTGAAGAGATGTTATTAGGAATAGTTTTGTAAATTAACTCAAAAATATTATCTCAACGATCAAATAAAGGTGATGTTTACATTGACAATGTTTGTAGTTAATTCTATCTCAATATCTCCTATCAACCCAGAAGTTGTAGCTGGAGAGTCTCTTACATTAAACCATCTAGCAATTTCATATATCATATATTCAGTTCTATAAGATCACTCCCATCATTTTTAACAGTATTTATTTTACATTTAGTGTAACTGATTCTTTGACTTGCATAGCATACATGTACTATCAGAGTCACATTTTGTATGTCATCAAAGATTGCAATTTACTGTTCATTTATGTAAAATGCATTATAAGATGAAGTAATATATCTGAAGAACTTATTGAAGCAATTGAAGAGATGTTATTAGGAATAGTTTTGTAAATTAACTCAAAAATATTATCTCAACGATCAAATAAAGGTGATGTTTACATTGACAATGTTTGTAGTTAATTCTATCTCAATATCTCCTATCAACCCAGAAGTTGTAGCTGGAGAGTCTCTAACATTAACATGTACTGCTACTATAACTGGTAGAGGAACTCCATCATTTACTTGGACTGGTCAAGTATCTCGTGGTCCACTGCAAGGTCAAGCCGTTCAAGGAAGTACAAACACATTCACAGATATGTTGAGAATAGAGAGAGTGAGCCAACACAATCCATCTGTACAATGTGTGGCTTCAATTAGCAGTTCTACTCTAATGACTTCAGTCACTTTATCAGTATCAGGTATTTTTATTATCAATGTATAAATACTATTTCATAGTAATCAATGTTACACAGTTCCCCAAACATCAGCCAGCATTACAGAGAGTAGAGTGCCAACAGTTTCATTCAATTACATACTCACTTGTAATGTGAATATTCCAGCAACATTAATGATAGCATCATATTCATGGATGGAGGGAAATACTCTATTGACGGGACAGAATACTAATCAGTTAGATTTGAGTCCACTACTATTAACTCGGAATACAACACAATATACCTGTCACTATACAGCTACATCTACATATCTTTTGGATCCTGTTATGGGTATGAGTCCCTCCCATCAAGTACTAATTATTGGTAGGTATCACTGGACTGTATAGTTAGACTAATTCTGAAGTTATATTTCATTTCACAAAATAATGTGTGCAGAGAATTGATGCTTGCTACACACACTGAATGCAAATAGGATAAGATGTTAATCTGATAGTAAAATAGTGCGTACAAAGTATTAGCTCATTCACCAATGTAAGTGTCATAAGGCACCAAGCCTTCTGTCAGCACTTTCCTGACTTTTAAAAGTTAATTGTCCAAATATTTATTCAATCTTTATGTTTTGCTGAAATGTTGTATTTCCTGTAACAAAAATGTAGTGAAAACATCAATACATTTGATTTAATAGAATTTTTAAAAGTTAATATGGCTACCAGAATACTTATGTTTAAATGTCAATCGGCCAATAATTATATATAGTATGAGGTTCTGATTATAATTTATCAATTAGCACAAAATAAATAAAATAATAGCTTAAAATTCATGTCACCTCACTGGTAATCATTTAGACCTTTCACTTGTAGTATGTTGATGACCATCAGTTCAATAACATAAAAAAAGTGTGGACAGTTTGTTATATTTCTAACTATATAGTTATTTTTATGCAAAAAGTACATATAGTAGTCCACAAAGAGAAGAGCTAAAAATGCTCTAACTTACCGTGACTAACTGTACTAGCTCAAGTTCAATTTCCGACAATCCCAGAGTTGCTATGAGGGTTCAGACAGAATTCATTAACTTATTAACCTTCAAGTTGCTAAGTTCTGCGTGCTATGAGAAACATTCAGGCAGATCCATGCTCAAATGTAAGCATTCTGGTAGCCATATTTTTTTAAGAATTGTGAAACAAAAGATATTTTGTGCACTTATTTCAATTTTTTTTCTTACTGGAAGTTCTATGTCAAAAAAATGAATTAAAAAATAAGAACATTATAATTATTAACTAATCGATTTTTATTTTAAACAAAGAATTGAGAGCAGTCTAATGCCAAGGCGAAAATTTATCCAATTGAAAACTGACTTATTTTAAATGGACCTACATCTGTTACAAAGACACCACATAAATGATAGAAAAATTTAAACACTCAAATGATTTTCATGACCAGCATAAACAGAATATACTGTCTAGTCTTCATAGTTAGATTCAGGCAGGAAGCCAAAAACCCATTTCCTCCACCTGAATCATGCCCATGGACAAATTTTAATTCTGAATTCACAAACTTTACAAGTATATTGCCCCACCCCACTGCCTCAAGATCTGATTCTAATTATGACTTTATGTTATACATCTCTTCGAAGGACCATATAAAACTAACAATTGCAGCCAGTAAATAGCACTAATTGAATAAGACAATAATGTCATCAATTCTTTATAAAAATATTGTAATCAATTGAAGCATATACTTCAATCTTACTTGTACAGTTACAGTCACCTCTGTCACTATAACTCCACCCAACCCTAGTGGAGTAGCTGGTGTAGATGATGTTACTCTCACATGTACTGGATCTCTATCAGGACCTGCTATAGCTAGAGTTCAATGGACAGGACAAATGGTGCGTACTCCACCACTGGCTACAGCTCCATCCACTACAGTCAGTGATTCATTAGTACTAACTCGAGTTAGACAATCCTATGCTGGAATGTATACATGTACTGTAACTATTGGAGCATCTAGTATGAGTAGGTCTGTACCATTAACAGTTACAGGTGAGCATGTGTCATTTTATAGATGAAATGTAGTTCATTATAATATATGTACATAGCTCCTCCTATACCAGTCACTATAATGGAGAACCAGTCACCTGTTGCTCTTCGTGACTACATACTCACCTGTGTAGCCACACCTCCTTCTTCTTTGGAAGTGACTTCACAATCATATCAGTGGACAAGAAATGGACAAGTTGTACCTAATCAGAATAATAGAGTATTGAACTTGAGTCCTCTGCCACTGAGTGAAGATGGTGCACAATATACTTGTCAGTACACAGTCTCTTCAGTATATGTCAACAATGTGGATGTTACCAGTCCTACGCATACAATTTTAGCACCTACAGGTAAGGGGTTGTAGTAGTAGTAGCAGTAGTAGTAATAGTAGTTTATTTTTTCGGTTTCTTGTTTCAGTCAACAAGGATTATTGTCATCTAACTATAGAATGCACTTAATGGTTGTATGTATTTTTTTTTTGTAATTTCCATCAAACTTGAAATGCACCTCAATATTCCTATATTTGTATTTTTAGTTCCATTATTAAGCAGTCCTCCTACAAACGTACAAGGAACAGTTCTACAAACTTCAGTGATGCTCACATGGACACAGCCAGATATTGATGCAGTGCAAAATTACATCATAAGTTACACTAGAACTGCAGGATGTTCTGATGCTCCAAGTGGAAGCCAAACATTCTCAGGATCCATGAGGATGTATACTCTATCTGGTTTACAAGAAAACATAACATATGACATCACTATAACAGCAAGGAATATTAGAAATGGATTATCGTCTACTGAATCTTTCACTACTCTAACAGCAAGTAAACTATATATGATATATATACATGTATATATTTATCTTAAAATATTTATAAATTGTGGCAGTGTATATTAAATGTTTTAATAAAAATTGAATATACCTGTACAGCTAAAATATTATGCTTTAATTTTCTTAACATAAACTGCTTCTGTAATGCAATGTATTTGTAGTTCCAAGTGGCACAGTTCAAGGAATATCATTGGATGATATGAACTTCACTAGTATTACTATTTCATGGCAGCCAGTGGATTGTCTACAGCAAAATTCTCCAATTACCGACTACAAAATTCGTTACACTGAAACTTCTATTACTACAGGACCAATAGCAACTACTGACACATCATTTGTAGCTACTTCATTATTCCCTGGCACTTCCTACACATTTGAAATAGCAGCTGTTAACAAAGATGGTGATGGGCCATATCAGCAGTTCATAGCATCAACTCAGCCACCTACAGGTATGATAATATTGCAAGAATTCACTTAAATAATCATTTCATATTTTTCCTTAGGTTTTCTATTACTAAAAGGTCATTATTTTCCTAACAACAGTGTTATAAGTATCAGTGATATTGGAGAAGATAGTAAAGCACTGTACTGTTTCACTGATGAGTCTCAATGCTGCAGGAGTCGAGATAATTTTATCCCCGGCCTTAGAGATTGGTACTTTCCTGATGGAAATCCTGTTGGAAATAGAATAGCCAGTACTATAGCTAGAACCAGAGGACCTCGATCAGTCATACTTCATCGTGACAATGTACTTGCACCAACTGGGATATACAGATGTCAGATAAATAATGAGAATAACTATGTTGGAATCTACTCTAACACTGAAGGTAGTAAAAATTTTGGAATAAATTATAGTTTTTCTCTATTCAGTTGTCTTAAAATAATAAGAAAATTTAAAGTCAACAGAGCTCTATTTTAACAAACAATTTGGCTTACATCAAAATTTTTCTTAGCATTTAAACTAGTGTTGTTTTAGTTAACTAAAACTAAAACAAAAACCCCTTAGTTTTGGGGTATTTTACTTTTGGTAAGAATAACTAAAACTAAGCTGTAGAGAATATGAAAAAAATAAAACTAATTATTTTAGAAGACAGTAAATTCAATATCAACTAAAACTACCAGTAGAGTGGAGGACAAAAACTAAAACTAAGCAATTTTATTGTAAACAATTCACCTTGAATTATGTCATTATTAAATGAAAATATAAATTCCCATCAAGTAATTATTCTCCAAACTACATAACAAATACCTTACTTTATTAATAATACCCAAGTTTTCACAGAAATATGCCATTTTTGAAGTTCTTCGGAAAAACTACATGAACAACTTTCTTTAAGGAGTCTCATTATTGCAGAATTTGAGAGGCAACATAAATTAACTAAAACTAAGACAATTGATAGTATAACTAACTAAATCTTCTACATGGTATTGAAGAAAAACTAAAAACTAACTAAATATTCAGGGAGAATTTGGGAAAAAAACTAAAACTAAGCATTCAAGATATTTTTTTAGTATGAATAACTAAAACTAAGAAAGTCTGGTATTGCTAAACCAAAAAACACTGATTTAAACTAGCAATAACACAGCATATTATTTTAGTGACCTATTCTATGCACTATGTTCTACTACCACGTAGATTAAGTGACTTACCTTAGTTGTATACATATAATATTAACAGGTAACAAGGTCTCCAAGTCATTGTTTAGACTTGTAAGGAGTCACTTTTACATAAAATGCAACACTATAAATAATGAAAAAATGTGAAATATTCTGATTGTAGAATCAACAAATTATTGACAATAATATAATCAAGTATTGTGCATATGGCATGACTACCCATTTTTTAGTACACAACCATATGTATCAATTGTAGTACAGTAAAGTTTCTCTGCCCCCCCCCCTCCCCCCACTAGTTGGTCAAGGATAGCATACTCAATAGGTTATGAGTCAGGACTTCATGTTAACTTGTTGGATAGTTGCTAGACATGTTGAAACATGAATAATTGCCAGTAGCCTCAAGTCACCGCTGGTATGATTTACTTTGTATTGTCAATGGCTGAAAGCTGAATGTAGCAGTTAATCCACTAAAAGTCCTGGTTAAGAAGGCATATGGACTGTGGGGCTTAATACAGAATGCATTGGAAACACCTGTGGAGGCAGCAGCTATGGCTACATTTAATATGTGTCGGGATAAGGCATGACAATCTTAAAATTATTTAAGAAATGTACAATTTTGTCTTGATGGGACTAATGTGTCTAAATATTTTACTGGATTAAATTTTATAATTTCTGGATGGGATTGATCACATCAAAAACTTTGGGAGAAACTATTAGATCAATACTGCAAGAAGACTAGCTAAAATTCTGGAATAAACTTTATACCCTAGGACTACATCAAAATACTAAAGTACAAGACCACATCAATCAAATAACAAAATTATTCTGATTTATGGGTCAACTTAATTTGCCTTTAAGTGAGGTGGTCACGATTGTGACAAGTCTAACCTTCATTGAGTGTGCTATTTTTGCTGTTTGGCTGTGAGCTGTGGTACTGGATTGTTGTTAACAAAGTAACCAAACTAGAATCTTTGGATATTGTCTCACCATTCATTATACTACTTGTGAGCTGGGTATTTGAGTGGCACTGAATAGACTGCAGATAAATCTCAAACTTCCAGCAGTTTAGATTGTAATGACAGAGTTACCTGCATTGATGACCAGCCAGCTATTTGTAAAAAGCTTGCCCTTCACTGACAAGACTTGTTATCCACATTACCACCCACAGGTTCATGAATGTATTGTGGAGTAATCTAAACAGCTAGATACTTAAACTATTTTTATTTGTACTTAAATAACAATGCCTGCGAAATTAAACTGCAAAATTATAAGGAAAATTACCGTGTAGCTGCTTATATATTATGTGTATATGTGCATATGAACAATTATATTATTCATACCTAATGTTTTTCATCTATTTTTAAGGATTACCTACTATACAGTCTCTATCATACAACACTACAACTGGAGTTGTGACTTGTATATCTACTGGAGGTCCTGTCACTAATCAAACTTGGAATAGAAGTGGAGGATCTTACTCACAGAGTAAAATAATAGTGGATACTGTCAATGCCACTTACCACATCCTTCTGTACATATCCAGTAATACACTATCAGATTACACTGGGATCTTCAGCTGCACTGTTAGCAATAGTAGAGGAAGTTCATCCAGAGCTACTGATGATGTTAAATGTAAGAATGACACCTTGTTGTAAAAAAATAAAACTTGACTGACTTTTGCATATTGCTATCAGCTATAGATCTAACTGGAAATAGTAATATATATCTCATTGGATCTACTGCAAATGTAATTTGTTTTAGTAACCTTACAGTAGTTTCTATTCGATGGCTCACTACTTCTGATAATGTTTCATTCTCTACAGAGCAGTTAAAAAACAATGAGTTGCACTTAATTTTAAGTGATCCAATATCTGAATATACTCATGGCACAATGTTTACTTGTGAAGTAACAAGTCAGTTGTCACATGATCGTATTGCAACTAGCACTACATCTTTTACTATACACACAGTTGAAGAAAGTAAGTTAAATTAATGTATGCATGGATACAAATTATTTATTCATATTTACAGAGTCTGGTCCGGTGTCAGAGTTAGTAATATCACATATCAATCAATCAAGTGTGAAAGTATCTTGGATGCCTCCTATAACACCTAATGGAGTTATCACTGCCTATTATTTGACATTAAATAATATCTCGAGCAGTAAATTCATCATAAATAAAAATTTAACTGCAAGAAATCAACACACATATTACCTGTCTGGACTTTGTAAGTATGTAAATACCAATTTTGGAATGTATTGTTAATCATTTTGCGTAGATGCAGGAGTTCCATATGAAATTACCATATCACCTATAAACTCCAAAGGTCTTGGAGTCAAAACTAAACGAGTTGTATTTTCCAAAGAATTAAGTAAGTAAATGAATTAACCATCAAACATAATATGAATTATAGTCCTTATGTTCCTCAGAACCTGCAGTGTCTCCAACATTACTCACTGCAACTCGAATAGCAACTACTGAAATGGCTTTATCTTGGGAACATCTAACCCTTTCTGAAGCTCGAGGATTTATTACAAATTATACAATACTTTATTACATGACTACTGATGCAAAGAACAGGCAAAGACCTAATACAATGTTTACAATAGTATATGGAAAAACCAACAGCACTACAATATATGGACTAGATAAAATTTCTGAATATTTAGTTCAAATATCGGCAAACACTGTAGCTGGAAATGGAGTACTGAGCATGCCAGTGATTGTTCCACTACCAGGTATCAATTTGGATTGTTTGATAAATAAATTTTTAGTAATATGTATCAATATCAACAATCTTATTAAACACTCTTTGTACACTAATTGCTATTATAGATACATGCTATTTTAATTACTAAATTTTTTTAAAGTGGCAAAATAACTCAATTCAAATTTACACTGAATAAGAATTTAAGAATGTTCCACCTATCCCAAAATATTTTAAAACAATTGGCAAGCAAAATGAATGAAGCATATCATTACCAAGTTAAAGTGCAAGCACTATGAAAAATTTCTTTACTATTTTTGTTGTGTTCTACTTCTGGTAGTTTTAATGTATAAATATCACCCAGAAAAAATTATAGTCAAGAACTCTTCACTTTAGAGATATAACCAAAAGCTTATTTACTTCCTGTTGTGGGTGTGGATTAGTGATGATGTAGAAGGAACAGTTGTGCTTGGTTAGCTTAGCTTGGTGAATAGCTTGAAGGATTCTGACACATTTGTTATACCACCCATTCCAGTCGATCTATACTGGCTATATCTTCT